>Ga0210388_10000356_pt1 | contig 38801 bp, 30 predicted proteins | sample IncBWC19OmetaG_FD_155485 | JGI IMG/M metagenome (GOLD analysis project Ga0210388, IMG submission 155485) | Forest soil microbial communities from Barre Woods Harvard Forest LTER site, Petersham, Massachusetts, United States - Inc-BW-C-19-O ...
AGCGCGCGCGCTTCCCGTGATTTGCCCCCGCTCCAGGCCTTAAACAGCGCGGCATGCTCGCGCGCCGCGCGTTTTGCCCGGCCGTCTGGCCTAAGGTGCGCCTGCACGTACCGCTGCGCCAGCGTGTGCAAGCGGCTCAAGATCTCGGCCGCCACGGGCTGCAAACGCGGCACGATGAGCAGCAAGTGGTAGGCGCGATTGAGCTGCCCGGAGATGCCAAACTCCCCTGCGGCAGTGGCTTCGTTTAGTTGGTCCAGCGCGTTTCGCGCCGCCGCATGATCGGCGGTTCCCGCCAGTTTGGCGCCACGCGCCACGGCACCGGGTTCGATTTGCAGCCGCAACCTGAACACTTCGTCGAGTTCCGCGCCGGCCAACGGGCGCACCTGAAAACCTCGATTCGGAAATATGTCGACCAAGCCTTCGGATTGCAGCTGCACCAGCGCTTCGCGCACCGGGATCTTACTGGTGCCAAACTCGGCGGCAAGGCTGTCCTGACGAAGCGCCGATCCCGGCGCATAGGCGCCTGAAAGTATCCGGTCGCGGAATCGCACAATCAGCTGACTGGTCATCGACTGAACCAGCGCTTCGGTCATGCTCGAATGCCCCAGCAGAAAGGATCATCAGGATCGAGCCGCAGCACATTCTCGCCGGTGACATGCGCGGTGCCGGTGATGGAGGGCACGATCTCACCCTTGCTGCGATCGTGCCAGCGAAAACTCGCCTCAAAAGTGCTGCCGATTAAACTCTCCTGCACCCAGACAGCCCCCTCGGCGAGCTTGCCGTCGGCCGCGAGACAGGCGAGCTTGGCGCTGGTGCCGGTGCCGCAAGGCGATCGGTCATACGCCTTGCCGGGACAGAGCACGAAGTTTCGGCTGTGGGCCCCAGACAGAACCGATGGCCCAAAAACCTCAACGTGATCGACGAGCGGATGGCCCTGCGCATTGAGCGCCGCACGCACTCGCCCTGAAAAATCGGTCAATGCATCTACATGCGCCAGGTCGATGACCTGCCCATGCTCCGATATCAAAAAGAACCAGTTGCCGCCCCAGGCGACATCGCCGACCACCGGGCCGATCCCCGGAACCTCCACCGCGACTTTAGGATGCGAGCGGTAACTCACCACGTTGGCCACGCTGATGCGGCCATCGGGCCGCAGTTCCGCCTCGACCGCGCCCACCGGTGTGTCGATTTTAAAGGCGCCGGGAGCAATCTTGCCGGCGAACTTGAGCGAGGCGATCAAGCCGATCGTACCGTGCCCGCACATCCCCAAGTAGCCGACGTTATTGAAGTAGATGACGCCAAATGCACAGTCGTTGCGATGCGGTTTGACGAGCAGCGCGCCGACCAAGGGGTCAGAGCCCCGCGGCTCATTCACGACGGCACAACGGTAGTCGTCGAAGTGCTCGCGAAAACGCTGCGCACGTTGCGCCAGCGGCCCGTCCCCCAAGTCAGGGCCGCCCTCGAGCACCAAGCGCGTGGGTTCACCGCCGGTGTGCGAATCGATGACGCGGATTGACTGCATTTTTAAGGCCGCGTGTCGCGTGCGCGCTCAATCATGGCGATCACCGCGGCGCGCCGCTCACCGGCGAGCGGCAGCCGTGGCGGGCGCACCCGCTCCGAACCGCGGCCCATGATTTGTTCGGCGAGCTTGATGGACTGCACCAGATCGTGCTCAGCATCCAGATGCAGGAGCGGCATGAACCAGCGATAGATCTTGCGCGCCTGATCGAGGTCACCCTTGCGCAGCGCCTCATACAGCCAGAGCGATTCGGCCGGGAAGGCGTTGGTCAGGCCCGATACCCAACCCTTGGCGCCGAGCGTCAGGCCCTCAAAGGCGACATCATCGAGGCCGGCGAACAGCACGAAACGCTCGCCAAACGCGTTGATGATGTCGGTAAAGCGGCGCGAATCGGCAGCGGACTCCTTAATGGCGACAATATTCGGGACATCCGCCAGCTTGCCAAGCGTCGCGAGGTCGATGTTCACCCGATAGGAGGGCGGGTTGTTGTACAGCATGACGGGCAAGCCGCTGGCCGCCGCCACGGTTCTGAAATGATGCTCGAGTTCGGCGGCCGTCGGGACGTACACCATGGCCGGCAACACCATTAGCCCGCTGGCGCCGAGGCGCTCGGCATCGCGGGCGAATTGCGCCCCCGCCGCGGTCGTGAATTCCGAGACACCGACGATGACCGGCGCCTTGCCGCTCACCTCGACCGCGGCCCGCAAGACGCTGCGCTTCTCTTCGGCAGACAGAGAGTTCCCCTCGCCCACCGTTCCCATCAAGACCAGGCCATGCACGCCATCATCGAGCAGCGCTTTTTGTACCCGTTGTGTGGCAGGCAAATCGACTTGCAGCGAAGCATCGAACTGCGTGGTCGCCGCGGGAAACACGCCGGTCCACGAGCAGGGATGAGGTTTGGTCATGAATTGGCTTCCAAATGGAGTTGCCTGCTGGATCGTAGATCGTATACGGTGCGGCCATGGGTGAGCAAGATACGATCGCCGTGATCGGCGCCGGCGTGATCGGCGCGGCAGCGGCTTTCGCCTTGGGCCGCGAAGGACGGCAGGTTCTGCTGCTGGATCGAGCCGAGCCGGGAGAAGCGGGCGCCAGTTTCGGCAATGCGGGGCATATTGCCGCGGAACTGGTCCAGCCGCTGCCCTCGCCTAAGCTCTTGTTTGGATTCTATCGCGAGTTGTTCCGATTCGGCGGCGCGCTCGACCTGTCTCCGCGGCAAGCACTGCGCATGGCGCCCTGGATCCGCAAATTTGCAGCAGCGGCATTTCACCGCAGCGGCAACACGCAGCATTTGGCGCCGTTGGTGCGCCCGTCCGCCGAGGTCTGGGAACGCTGGGCCCTGGCGATCGGGCGGCCGGAGCTGCTCAAGCGTCACGGGCACTATGAGATTTCGTTGGCACCGAAGAGTCAGGCCCACATGCATGCCTACGCGGAAGAAATGGCGCGGGTCGGGGTGAAGACCCGCCCGATCCCAGCCGAACTACTCCTGCCATTGCAGCGCGGCGCCAATGCCGCGACGGCCGCAGGTCTCTGGTTTGAGGATTCGGCGTACATCGTCGATCCACTGGCGGCGGTCCGTGCACTGGTGGCCGCGGCGCAGAAATGCGGTGCAACCTTTCGAAAATTGGAGGTGAAAGGCCTCGTGCCGCGCGGCGACAAAATTGAGATCCTAAGCGATGCGGCTCCGCTGATGGTCGAGAGTGCGCTGGTTTGCGCAGGCGTGCGTTCCGCAGCGCTGCTCGCGCCTTTCGGACTGCGGGCGCCCTTGCAGGCCGTGCGCGGCTATCACGTCGAAATACCGGGCCACGCTACCTTCTTCGATGCACCCGTCGCTTACGTCGATGACCGCATCATTGTTACACCGATGAGCGGACGCGTGCGGGCGACCAGCTACATGGAATTTGCGGATCCCGACGCGCCTGCCGACGCCCGCAAGCCCGCGCGACTGCGGCGGCAATTGCAGGCACTCGGCTATGCCTGCGAGCTCGACGGCCCAAGCTGGTTGGGCTCGCGTCCCGTGTTGCCCGATTACTTGCCGGGAATCGGCCGCGCCCCGGGACCGGCGAAGCTGTTTTATGCCGTCGGCCACCAACACATTGGACTCACTCTCGCGCCGTTCACGGCGGAAATCGTCGCGGACATCGTGGCCGGCCGCGAGCCGCCGATTCCGGTGGCGCCCTACGATTTGCGGCGTTTCTAGATCTGGACGAACCAAAGGGATCCCCTATGCACACACGATTACTCTGGGCGCTCGCCGCCCCTTGCATGACCTTGACCATTGCGGCCTGCACCAAGATGCCCACTGCCGATGCGCGGCTGCAATCGATCTACAGCGAGGAATGGAAGTGGCGCGAAGAACAATTCGCCGATGACGAAGATGCGCAAAAGCGCATTGCGGATCACCTGCCGAAGGTCGACGCTGCAGCGCAGGCGCAGCGCCTGCAGAAGTGGCAGGACGTGCTGCAAAAGCTCGAGGCGATTCCACGCGCGGAACTCTCGACCGCAGAGCAGCTGAATTACGACGTGTATGTCCCGCAGATCAAGGCACTGATCGCCGATCAGCAATTTCATGAATATGAAATGCCCGCCAATTCAGACACGACGTTCTGGACGAATCTAGGCTCGACGGCGCGCCGAACGTATCGGTCGGTGCAGGACTATCGCAACTGGATCAGCCAGATGAAAGATATTCCGCGCTACTTCCACGAGCAGACCGATGAGATGCGCGCCGGCTTGAAGCGCGGCTTCACCCCGCCTCGCGTGACCCTCGAAGGGCGCGACGCCTCGCTGACCGCGGTCACGGAGGCGACGCCGGAGTCGAGCCTTTTCTATACGCCGTTCAAAAACATGCCGGGCGTCTCGGAGGCTGATCAGAAGACGCTGCGCGCGGAGGCGATCAGCACGATTCAGGGCACGGTGCAGCCTGCGTATCGCGAACTTCTGACGTTCTTTCGCAATGAGTATTTTCCGGGCACGCGCACGACGCTCGCCGCCTACGACTTGCCGGACGGCAAGGCCTACTATCGGTCGAGAATCTTGAATTTCACCACGCTCGATGAGGATCCGGCGGCCATCCATGCATTCGGCGAAGCGGAAGTCGCGCGCTTGCACGGTGAAATGCTTAGTGCAATGAAGGAGACGGGCTTCAGCGGCGACTTTCCAGCGTTTCTCGCATTCCTCCGCAAGGATCCTCAGTTCTACGCGAAGACCCCTGAGGAGCTGCTCATGCGTGCGGCGTGGATCGCCAAGCGCTTTGACGGCAAAGCATCGCAATATTTCGGACTCTTGCCGCGTGCGCGCTTTGCCATCAAGCCGGTCCCCGACGATCTTGCGCCGTTCTACACCTCAGGCCGCGGCGGCCCAGGCGTGTACCTGCTCAACACGTATAACTTGCCCGGACGACCGCTCTACAATCTGACCGCCCTGACCCTGCACGAATCCGCACCCGGACACGCCTTCCAGCTGCCGATCGCGCTCGAGCACAAGGAACAGCCGGCATTTCGCCAGCACACCTATTTGTCTTCGTATGGCGAGGGCTGGGCACTGTATTGCGAGATCCTGGGTCAAGAGATGGGCATGTATGACACGGCGTATGACCGCTTCGGCATGCTGAACTATCAGATCTGGCGCGCGGCGCGCCTGGTGGTCGACACGGGCATTCATGCTCAAGGCTGGAGCCGCGATCAGGCGATTGCCTATTTTCGCGAATACACCGCTTTGCCGCTGCATGAAATCGATACGGAAATTGACCGCTATATCGCCTGGCCCGCGCAGGCGCTGTCCTACTATCTGGGCGAGGATGCGATCTTGAAATCCCGAGCCAAGGCCGAGAAGGCGCTGGGCGAGAAATTCAATCTGCGTGCCTTTCACGACGCCGTGCTGGAATTGGGCTCAGTGCCGATCCCGGTGCTGCAGGCGCGCGTCGATCGCTTTATCGCCGACGGCGGCAAGGGCCCTTACCCCGACCTGGAATAAAGGCCTCATCAAGTGAGTATCGGCAGAGCCGTGTTGCTGGCGGTGATTGCACTGGTCGCCTTGGCATACATCGGCCGCTGGTGGTGGCTGGAGCGCGCGCGCAGCGCCGATCCCGCGCGGCCCCGCCGGCCGCGCCTTTCGGATCTCATCGTCGGATTCGTCACGAATTTTTTCGACACGCTGGGTATCGGATGTTTTGCGCCCACCACGGCCTATTTCAAACTGCGGGCGCGCATGCCGGACGACGAGATCCCCGGCACCTTGAATACGGGCCATGCACTGCCCGCGATGGCCGAGGCGTTGATTTTCATCGCCGTCGTCAGCGTCGACTTGACCACGCTGGTCAGCATGATTGTCGCGGCGGTGCTCGGCGCCTGGCTCGGCGTGGGTATCGTCTCGGGGCTGTCGCGGCGCGCGATTCAAATCGGCATGGGAGGAGCGCTGATGTGCGCGGCGCTGCTGTTTCTGATCAAAAATCTGGACTGGGTGCCGGGCAGCGGCGATGCGCTGGCATTGCACGGGCCCACGTTGATCTTTGCGGTCGGCGTCAATTTTTTGTTGGGCGCTCTCATGATGCTGGGCGTGGGATTGTTCGCGCCCTGTCTCATTCTGGTCAGCCTGCTCGGGATGAGCCCCCTGGCCGCGTTTCCCATCATGATGGGTTCTTGCGCCCTGCTGATGCCGGTCGGCGGCGCGCGATTTGTAAAGAGCGGCCGTTACAACGTGAGCGCCGCGGTGGGACTCGCCATCGGCGGTATTCCCGGCGTGTTGGTAGCCGCCTACATCGTCAGATCGCTGCCCATGGTCTGGCTGCGCTGGTTGGTGTTGATCGTGGTGCTGTACGCGGCCGTGCAAATGCTAAGGTCGGCGCGCCGCCCGCGATCAATCGATGAGCCTCAACGCGCATCCCCCAGCTGAGAGCCGCCGTCGCAGTCGAGAATCGTGCCGGTGATGTAGGCCGCGGAATCGCTGCAGAGAAACACCGCGCTCTCGGCGATTTCCGCAATGGCGCCGTAGCGGCGCAGGGCGATTCGTCCGGTAATGGCCTGCTCGGCCTCGGGCGTCGGCGCCAGTCGCGCCATGCCTTCGGTGCCGGCAATCGGGCCCGGCGAGATCCCATTGACGCGCACACCGCTGGGACCCCACTCCATCGCCAGTACGCGAATGAGCTGATTCACGCCGGCCTTTGCGGCGCAGACGTGGGCCTGGCGCATCATGGGGCGCACCGCTTGACCGGCGCTGATCGCGATCAACGAGGCGCCCGGCGTGCGCAGCAGATCATAGGCGCCGCGAAACACGTTGAAGGTCCCGTTAAGATCGATATCAACGACGGTGCGAAAGCCGTTGGCCGACAGGCCGACCACGGGCGCCACAAAATTGCCCGCCGCCCCGGATACCACAATATCCAGCGCGCCGAACTCCTTCGAGATGCTTTCGAGTACGGTTCGGGTGGCCGCAAAGTCGCGCACGTCGCAGCTGAACCCTAGCGCGCCCGCACCGATCGACGCCGCGGCATTGGCCGCCTTCTCTGGATTGCGTCCCGCCACCGCGACCCGCGCGCCCAACTCCGCAAAACGCTTGGCGATCCCCAAGTTGATGCCGCTGGTGCCGCCCGCGATGAAAGCCGTCTTGCCGGCCAATAGATTGTCTTTGAATGCACTCACGCTTGAGGTTCTCCCGTCGTTGACTGCCCGCCCCTACAGCGAGCGCGCGATGATGACCTTCATGATTTCTGTGGAACCGCCATAGATGCGGGCGATGCGCGAGTCGCGAAAGATCCGCGCGATGGGATAGTCATTGACGTAGCCGTAGCCGCCGTGCAATTGCAGACAGTCATCCACGATCTGCCACTCGGTTTCGGTCGCCCACATCTTGGCGATCGCCGCCGTGGTGCCGTCGAGCGTGCCATTCAGCACCCGTGCGATGCACTCGTTGATGAACACCTTGGCCACCGTGGCCTTCGCCTTGGCCTCCGCCAGCTTGAACTGCGAATTCTGAAAATCCATCAGCCGCTGGCCGAACGCCTTGCGGTTCTTGACATATTCAATGGTCGTTTCCAGCGCTTTTTCCATGGTAATGACGGCGCCGATCGCGATCAGCAAGCGTTCGCGCGGCAACTCCGCCATGAGCTGAGAGAATCCCTTGCCCTCCTGCATCCCCAACAAGTTCTCCGCAGGCACCCACACATCGTCGAAAAAAAGTTCTGAGGTATCCTGCGCATCGAGCCCGATCTTGTCGAGCTTCTTGCCGCGCCGAAAACCCTGCGCCTCGTCGGTTTCCACAACAACCAAGGACACGCCGCGCGACCCGAGCGCAGGGTCGGTCTTCGCAACAACGACGATGAAATCGGCGATCTGGCCATTGGAGATAAAAGTCTTCGAGCCGCTGATTCGATAGCCGTCGCCATCGCGGCGTGCCGTGGTGCGAATGGCCTGCAGGTCGGAACCCGCGCCCGGCTCGCTCATGGCGATGGCGCACACCCGTTCACCGGAAACGAGCTTAGGTAACCAGCGGCGCTTCTGTTCCTCCGTCCCGTGCAACACGATGTACGGCGTGACGATGACATTGTGCAAACCCAGTGCGAAACCCTCGAGATTTTGCCGCGCGACCACATCCAGCAGCACCAATTCGTGGCGAAAGTCCGCGCCAGGGCCGCCATAGGCCTCCGGCACCGTCACGCCTAGAAATCCCGCCGCCCCGGTCTCGCGCCAAAATGAGCGCTCGACCTGACCCGCCTCGCGCCAGCCCACGACGCGCGCGACGGGAGCGGCACGTTCGAAGAAACGATTGGCCGAGTCCGCGAACATTTGGATATCCGGATCCTGCATGAAGGCAGGCGGTGGCACATCAAGTACTGGCATCGCTCACTCCCTTCTCAAGCCCGATGGACCGATCAGTCGTGGAATACTGCAAACTCGTCGGACGCGGCGCGATCGGTGCGCAGTCGATTGATCGGCGCCGCAGTGTCGCCATACCCTAAGGCCAATCCGCAGAACAGCATCAAGCTCGGATCGACGCCTAAGAATTCGGCCACTTCTTTATGCCAAATGGCCCAGGATTCCTGCGGGCAAGTTTCCAGTCCCTGCTCGCGGGCCAGTAGCATGATGTTCTGGATCAACATGCCGAGGTCGGACCACTGCGGCGGTCCCATGATGCGGTCGAGGAAGAAAAACATCCCGACAGGCGCACCGAAGAAATTATAGTTTTGCGCGAACTGGCGATGCCGGGCAGCCTTATCCTCGCGCGGTATGCCGATGAGCCGGTACAAGTCCTCGCCGTTCTTGTGCCGCCGCGAGCGATACGGTTCCTTGAGTTCAGGCGGATACACATGATATTCGGCGCTGCCGCCCAAAGGGTTGGCCAGAAACTGCGGCGTCAACTGCGCGCGAAATCGCGCCATGGAAGCTCCGGACAGCACATGCACGATCCAAGGCTGCAAGTTGCCGCCCGATGGCGCAAAGCGCGCCGTCTCGAGCAACTGGCGCACGCTCGCGGCAGCCACCGGCTGAGCGGTGAAAGACCGGCACGAGTGGCGCGACAAAATGGCATCGCTCACACCGAACGCCGCTGCTGAGATCGCCTTGCCTTCCTGCACCTAAGGTATCCTTCAAATGCGGTAGATTTTCGCCAACCTTAGTATGATGCCACACCGATCATGGGGGAATCTCATGCCTGACGCATTGATCATTGATGCATGCCGAACGCCGCGCGGCATCGGCAAGGCCGACAAGGGCGCGCTCGCACATTTGCACCCGCAGCATCTCGGCGCGACCGTGCTCAAGGCAATCGCCGCGCGCAACCACCTGGAGACCAAGGAAGTGGACGATGTCATCTGGGGCACCTCCACCCAGGTCGACAAACAGGGCGCCGACCTGGGCCGCATGGCGGCGTTGGACGCGGGCTACGACATCGTTTCCAGCGGGGTGACCTTGGACCGCTTCTGCGGCTCCGGCATCACCAGCGTGAACATGGCCAGCGCGGCCGTCATGTCCGGTATGGAGGATTTGGTGGTGGCCGGCGGCACCGAAATGATGTCCTTTACCGCGAATCTGCCGCGCGGTTCTCCCTTCATGGACCGGGGTAATGAGCATCTGCGGGCATTGCACCCGCAATCGCACCAGGGCGTATGCGCCGACGCCATCGCCACGCTTGAAAATATCAGCCGCGCTGATGTCGATGCGCTCGCACTGGAGAGCCAAAAACGCGCGGCCCGCGCCATCGAGGCCGGGCATTTCAATCGCAGCGTCGTTCCGGTGCTAAATCCCGACGGCAGCCTCGCGCTGGGCCACGAGCAATTTCCCCGCCCGCAGACCACTGCGGAGGGACTTGCGGCACTGAAGCCCTCATTCGCCGCGATCGCCGACTATGCGTTGGATGAGCGCGGCACGACCTATCGGCGCTTGATTCTCGAGAAGCACCCAGGCTTGCAAATAACGCATATTCATCATGCCGGCAACAGCTCCGGCGTGGTCGATGGGGCGGCGGCGCTGTTGATCGCTTCGCCCGCATACGCGCGCAAGCGCGGACTGAAGGCCCGAGCCCGCGTGGTGGCCTACGCGAACATGGGCGACTCACCCACGCTGATGTTGAACGCGCCAGTCCCCGCCGCGAGGAAGGCGCTGCAACGCGCCGGACTGACCGTAGCGGACATCGATCTGTGGGAAATCAACGAAGCCTTTGCGGTTGTCGCTGAAAAATTCATTCGCGACTTGAAGCTCGATCGCGACAAGGTGAATGTGAACGGCGGTGCGATAGCCCTCGGCCATCCGATCGGCGCGACCGGCTCCATCTTGATCGGTACGCTGCTGGATGAACTGGAGCGCCGCGATCTGAAACGCGGACTCGCGACCATGTGCGCGGGAGGCGGCATGGCGCCGGCCATCATCATCGAACGGCTCTAGGCCCACCAGGTATCGCCATCCGCGCCTTTCACGGCGGTGCCTGGCATGCCGACGGGTTCTTGCTCGCCTGAGGTGAGCCACTGGATTGCGGCGGCGTCGACCGCCGGAACTTTCGCGATGAAACGCGCACCGTTTGGCGCGCGCCCGATGATGGCTCCCTGCTGCGCCAAGCCCTCGCGGTCGTAGAGCACGGTGTAGGTTTCCACCGTCGCCGGTCCAAGATAGTCCTCTTGGATCGGTGGCGCGGTCCCGCGCAGCGCATCCGCCTCCGCTTGAAAATTGAAGTTCTGTGGAAAAATGTTCGGAGCCGGGGGAGCGCGGCTCAAGATAATCGAGTGATTGTGGGTGGCGAGTCCGCCGTTCGCGAACAGCAAACCGTGGCGGCCGTCTCGGCGCAACGCCAACACCATGCTCACCACCGCGTGACTCATGTAGTTGCCGACGGGGCCTCCACCAAAAGTCAGGCCGCCGAAAACGCTGGCGGGGCGATCCAGCGGCCAATCTATCACCCGTCGTGCCATTTTGGGCACGCAGGGAAAGCAGCTATAGAGTTCGACGTGATCCAGATCGGCCGTCACCAAGCCATTCAATTCCAGCGCTTTGCGCAATGACACGCTCATGCTGGGCGACTCCGCGTAGTTGGCGCGCGCCATCAAGTCAACGGGTTCATGCGCCGCCGCGCCCCGGCCGACGAAGATCAGCCGATCATCGCTGATACCTCGCGCGCGTGCCTCCGTCAGACTGGTGACGATGAACCCCGCGCCCTGATTGACACTGCTATTGGCCACCATCAGCTTACAATAGGGAAAGGCGATGGGACGATTAGCCGCTGACACGGTCTTGATTTCCTCGGCCGAGACGCGGCGCCGCAGCCACGCACCGGGATTGCTCTCCGCTACCTCCGAGAAGCGCGACCAAATCGCGGCACTCTCCGCCTGACCCTCCGCGAGGGTCTGTCCGTACGCGGCGCGGCCGGCGTTTTCGTACAGCGGATACACGTCGACGGGCGCGATCAGCCCATAGCGGTGGCGGTATGAGGGTCCGCGACGCATGGCCACCGCGCGCACGGCGTTATCTACCGACACGCCGCTTGGGCCAGAAGCCGCGGCACGGCGCGCCGCGGTGCGCAGTGCTTCGCCCCCAACGATGGCGGCGACTTTGATATCGCCGGCGCCGATGCGATTGGCGGCCTCATTCAATAAGAGCAGCGGACTGTCGCCGCTGGCATATCCGGATTTGTAACAAATGCCCGGCGTCGCGCCCACACGCTCGGCCAATGGCACGGAGACATCGCCGAGTTCTGGGTAGGATATTTGGTCAACGACGCCGAGGGAGTCGAGCCGGCGTAACCAACTCCCGCCGGCGTCTCTGTCCGCCGCCTGCAGCGCTGCCTCCATCAAGCCCAACGAGTCCAGACCCAAGCTTGCTTTGTTCTGCTCGTCGCGGTCATTGACCTGGCCTACGCCAATGATCACGGGGATGGGATTATACTTCTCGCTCGACATGGGCCGTTTTAGACATGATCACCGCCAGTCCTACCTCGCATAGTTACATTTCGCAGCGGCTAAAGCTGCACTACGTCGACTGGGGAAATCCACAGGCGCCCCCCATGCTGCTGCTTCACGGCGGCCGGGACCATTGCCGCAGTTGGGATTGGGTTGCGGACCGGCTGCGCACCGATTGGCATGTCATGGCCACGGATCTGCGGGGTCACGGAGATAGCGCCTGGTCCCCGGATGGCGATTACTCCATGGCAGCCTATGTCTATGATCTCGCGCAGATCATCCATCAGCTCGAGACTCCCGTCACCCTGGTGGCGCACTCTCTGGGCGGTAATGTTGCGCTTCGCTATGCCGGCTTGTACCCGGACAAGGTGCGGCGCGTCGTTGCCATCGAGGGCTTGGGCCCCTCGCCGAAAATGCTGGCGGAACGGCAGCAACAATCGCTGCAGCAGCGCTGGCAGGACTGGATCCGCGACCGCCGCGCGGTGAGCGCGCGAAGCCCGCGCCGTTACGCAACGCTGACCGATGCCCTGGAGCGGATGCGCAGCGAAAATAAGTACTTAAGCGCCGAACAAGCACAGCATCTTACGCAGCATGCCGCCAGCCGCAATGAAGACGGCACATGGAGTTGGAAGTTCGACAACTATGTGCACGTGTTTCCGCCGGTCGACATCGCACCGGAGCAGCTGCAGGAGTTGTGGCGCGCGATCAGTTGTCCCACACTATTGTGCTACGGCGATAAAAGCTGGGCGTCGAATCCGGACAAAGACGGACGGGCGAGCCACTTCCGGCATGCGCGCGTCGTCACTTTTGCGAACGCCGGCCATTGGGTGCATCACGATCAGTTGGAGGAATTCATGAACGTCCTTCAGGGCTTTCTGAGCGAGGCCTAAAATGCGAGTGCCGATCAAAACCCGCGCCGTGCTGGTTTTATTCGGGAGCGTTTTGTTCGAGTGCGGTTGCAGCACCTCCGGTGTGCTCGACCCACATGGACCCATCGGCGGTGCGGAACGCACCATCCTCTTCAATGCAACGGTCATCATGCTGGCGGTGGTCGTGCCGGTAATTCTGGCCACCGGCCTATTCGCCTGGTGGTTTCGCGCCGGCAACCGCAGGGCGCGGCGCGAGCCCGAGTGGGAGTACGCAGGCCGGATCGAGTTTGTGGTGTGGGCGATTCCCGCGCTGGTGGTTCTGTTCCTCGGCGGAATCTGTTGGATCGGCTCGCACGATTTGGATCCCCGGACCCGCTTACACGCCTCGGCGGCGCCGATCGAGGTCGAGGTGGTGTCGCTCGATTGGAAATGGCTGTTCATCTATCCTAACTTGGGCGTGGCGAGCGTCAATCGCTTGGTCGCACCCGCCGGCACACCGCTGCACTTTCGGCTCACCTCAGCTGGGGTCATGAACAGCTTCTTCATCCCGCAGCTGGGCAGCCAAATTTACACCATGGCCGGCATGGCAACCGAGCTCAATCTTCAAGCCGACGATCCGGGAACCTACGCCGGCTTGTCGGCGCAATTCAGCGGGGACGGCTTTTCTGATATGCGTTTCGAAGTGGCCGCGGTGTCGGCGCAGGCGTTTGCAGAGTGGATCGCCGAGACCCGCGCACACGGCGGCGCATTGGATACGCACGAGTACGCCGAGCTTACCCGCCCGACCCACAAGGATGCACCGCGGACCTTCGCCGCGGTCAGTCCGAACCTGTTCGACGCGATACTGGCGACTCCTGGCGCAGCGCCTCTCGAGATCTCAAAATGAGCACCCGGCGATGTTCGGCAAACTAAGTCTGGCCGCCATTCCGTGGAATCAGCCGATACCGCTGATCACCTCCGCGGTCATTATCGTGTTGCTGGCGGCGATACTGACGCTGGTGACCTACAAGGGCTGGTGGCCCTATTTGTGGCGCGAGTGGCTGACCAGCACCGACCACAAGCGCATCGGCGTGATGTACGTGGTGTTGGCGCTGGTCATGCTGATCCGCGGTTTCAGCGATGCCATCATGATGCGATCGCAACTCGCCGTGGCGGCCGGAAGCGCCGCGGGCTATCTGCCGCCCGAGCACTACGATCAGATTTTCTCGGCCCACGGCACGATCATGATCTTTTTCGTGGCGATGACGTTCGTGATCGGACTCATGAACTTCGCCGTACCGCTGCAGCTCGGCGTCCGGGACGTCGCCTTCCCCGTTCTCAATTCGGTCAGCTTCTGGTTGACCGCGGCGGGCGTGCTGCTGGTCAACGTATCCCTGGTGATCGGAGAGTTTGCGCGCACCGGCTGGCTCGTCTATCCGCCGCTATCGGAAATCGCCTACTCGCCCGGCGTCGGCGTGGATTATTATTTGTGGAGCCTGCAGATATCCGGGCTTGGAACGCTTCTGGCGGGAATCAATTTCACGACGACGATTCTCAAGCTGCGTGCACCGGGCATGAGTTACAGCCGCATGCCGATCTTTTGCTGGACGGCACTCGCATCAAACTTGCTGATCGTCGCGGCGTTTCCGATTCTAACGGCCACATTTGCGATGCTGCTGCTCGACCGCTATTTAGGCTTTCATTTCTTCACCAACGAAGCCGGCGGCAACCCCATGATGTACATCAATCTCATCTGGGCATGGGGTCACCCCGAAGTTTATATTTTGATTCTGCCCGCGTTCGGGGTTTTCTCCGAAGTGATCGCGACATTTTCCGGCAAGCCGCTGTTCGGGCATCGCTCCATGGTGATTGCGACGATGGCGATTTGTATGCTGTCCTTCATGGTGTGGCTGCATCACTTCTTCACGATGGGCGCGGGCGCCAATGTCAACGCGTTCTTTGGCATCATGACCATGATCATCGCTGTGCCGACGGGCGTGAAAGTCTTCAACTGGCTGTTCACGCTTTATTGGGGAGAGGTTCGATTCACATCGCCGGTTTACTGGTCCTTGGGATTTATGGTGACCTTCGTGATCGGCGGTATGACGGGTGTGCTGCTCGCCATCCCGCCAGCCGACTTCGTGCTGCACAACAGCCTGTTTCTGGTCGCACACTTCCACAATGTCATTATTGGCGGAGTCGTTTTCGGGGCGATGGCCGGATACACCTACTGGTTCCCCAAGGCGTTCGGCTTTACGCTCGATGAGCGGTTGGGCAAAGCCGCTTTCTGGTGCTGGTTCATCGGATTCTATCTTGCCTTCATGCCGCTGTATGTATTGGGGTTGATGGGCGCGACGCGGCGCATGCAGCATTACTCCGATACGTCCTGGCAGCCGCTCATGTTGGTGGCGTTCGCCGGCGCCATCGTCATTCTCGCCGGCATGTCGTTCACCATCGCGCAGCTCATCTACAGCATCAAGACCCGGGAGCGGCGCCGCGACACAACCGGGGATCCGTGGAATGGCCGCACGCTCGAGTGGTCCACCGCCTCGCCGCCGCCGCCGTGGAATTTCACGGTTCTGCCGCAAGTGAGCGGCATCGATGAGTTCTGGCGGATGAAGCACGCCGGCAAAAAACTCACCTCGGGCGCCGCACCGCCTCCGTCCATTCACGTGCCGCGCTCCAGCTCGCTGGGGTTTCTGACGGCATTCTGCGCGGTTATTTTCGGCTTCGCCGCGATCTGGCACATCTGGTGGTTGGCGATCTTAGGGCTCGTGGGCGCGATCGCATTGACGTTGAATCATTCTTGGCAGCTGGACACCGAGGTACAGGTTAGCGCCAAGGAAATCGCCGAATTCGAAACGCGCCGTAAAGTGAAGCCAGGATGAGCGCGATCGCCGAAGAAATCCCCCTCTCCGAGCGTGGTCCGGCACCCACTCGCATTGTCGTCAGTTTTGGATTCTGGCTGTTCCTGCTCAGCGACATCGTGATTTTTTCGGCGCTGTTTGCCGCCTACGCGGTGCTCGCGCAGCGCACCGCCGGCGGTCCCACAGGCGCACAGATCTTCGATCTTAAGCATGTGTTTCTCGAGACATGCTGTTTGTTGGTTTCGAGCTTCACCTGCGGCTTGTGCGTGCTGGCAATGGAGCGCCGCTCGCATACCATGATCTATGTCTGGGCCGCGGTCACCTTTGTCCTTGGCGTGTCGTTCATATCGTTGGAGCTGTCCGAGTTCATCGGCATGTTTTCGCGAGGCATCAATCCCGCACGCAGCGCCTTTCTGTCCGCATTCTTCGGGTTGGTCGGCACGCACGGAATACACGTGACCGCCGGCTTGTGCTGGCTTGCGGTGATGATGGGTCAAATCGCCACGCTGGGATTGCGGCCCAAGGTGGCGCAGCGCCTCGTCTGCTTCAGTCTGTTCTGGCATGCGCTCGATCTGGTCTGGATCGGCGTCTTTACCATTGTTTATCTGGGAGCACGCACTTGAAAAGCAACGGCACTGCGCAGCAAGCAGAAGACGCACCGGGTGAGCACGATGCGGATCCAGCCAGCAACCTGCAGAGCTACGTGATCGGCTTCGGATTCGCGATTGTGCTCACGCTCGCCTCCTTTGGCGCCGCCGTGACGCATTGGGTATGGGCGCCCGGTTTGCCGGTGCTGCTCGCCGTGCTGGCGATCGCGCAGATGGGAGTTCATCTCGTGTTCTTTCTCCATGTCAGCAGCTCGCCGGACTCGGTCAACACCGTGCTGGCGCTGGCCTTCGGCATTTTCGTGGTCGGACTGGTGGTCTTTGGGTCAATGATCATCATGGCGAATCTCAATGACTACATGATGCCCATGCAACAGCTGATGCAGATGCAGCGATAGGCCTCGGCACTGTGAAATTGAGTGGCTCGGATGACCTGGGGGTGGACGCTCAATCTCACCGTGCCGGAGGATGCAATTCGACTTTCTACCTTCGGGCGGGTGACCTCATGCACACTCGCAGGCTGCAAAAACAGGCGTCGCCCACCACTCGCCGTTAGTCCTGGCGCACTGATATAGACCGGCTCAAGCAATCGCTACACCACCCGGTCTATATCACTGCGCCCGACGCACGCAGTGCCTGGATCCTCGCTTCGCCATATCCGACCGCTCGCAGCAGCGCCGCTGAATCGGTGCCATCCGCGATTTTTGGCATGACAGGATCGCTTGACGGCGTGGCGGAGAATCGCGGCGCTGGCCGGGGTTGCATCACACCGCCGGCATTCACAAAAGTCCGGCGCTCTGCGTTGTGCGCATCACTCGGCGCTTCGGTCAAGGACAGCACCGGCGCCACGCAGGCATCGCTGCCCTCAAATAGTGCGCACCACTCTTGCCGAGATTTGGTGGCAAATACACCGGCGAGCCGCTCCTTGAGCGATGGCCATAGGGCTCGGTCGTGCTGGTGGGCATAATCTTCTTTTTCCGGGATACCGAGTCGACTCAGAAACTCGGAATAGAACTTCGCCTCGATGGGACCCACCGAAATATGGCCGCCATCCGCGCAGGCATACGTATCGTAGAAGTGCGCGCCGCTATCGAGCATATTGCTGCCGCGTTGCTCGGACCAAACGCCTTGCGCGGCTAAGCTCCAGATCATCGAGGCGAGCAGCGCCGAGCCCTCCACCATCGCGCAATCGATCACCTGCCCTTGCGCGGTTTTCTGGGCGTGCAAAATTGCGGCTAACATTCCGAATGCCAGCATCATGCCGCCGCCGCCGAAATCTCCGACGAGGTTGATTGGCGGTGTGGGCTTATCCCCCGCGCGCCCGACGCAGCCGAGGACGCCGGATAAGGCGATGTAGTTGATGTCGTGCCCCGCGGTGTGAGCACGAGGTCCGGTTTGGCCCCATCCGGTCATGCGGCCGTAAACCAGTTTGGGGTTGTCCTGCAACAGCGGCTCGGGACCCAGACCCAGCCGCTCCATCACGCCCGGTCGAAACCCCTCGATGATGCCATCGGCGGTTTTGCAAAGATCGCGCACCGCTTCAACCCCGGCAGGGTGCTTCAAGTCGACAATCATGAATTTCCGCGAGCGAGCAAGGACATCTTTGCTCAAATCGAATATCCCCGGACGATCAGCGCCAGGGGGCACGATCCGGATCACCTCTGCTCCATGATCCGCGAGCATCATTGCGCAAAATGGGGCGGGTCCAATTGCGGCGATCTCGATTATTTTCAGCCCAACAAGAGGTCCGCTAACGCTCATTTCGAAAGCTGCGTGAAGGTGGCCGTGCCGATGGCGTAGTCGCTCCAATCCTTGTAGTCGAAGTGCCACCACTCCTCCGGGTAAACCGTGAATCCCTGCGCCTGCATTTCGCTGCGCAGCAGCTCGCGCAACCAGCGCTGACGGCTCGTGCCGCCCAGGTAGTCGGCATAAGATCGCGGCGACATCTCATCGTAGCGTCCGGTCATTTCGACCGCGTTGCCCGACTTCAAATCGTAGAGCGTCAGATCCACCGCACAGCCGCGATTGTGCCGCGAGCCTTGCGACGGATCGGCCACGAAAACATGCGCCGATTCGGGCGTCGCATCCCAGAACATCTTCGTCACGAACCATGGCCGGTAGGCGTCGTGTATCAGTAATCCATAGCCCTTCGAGGCCAGCGAGCGCTGGACGCGGCCCAGTGCCTCCGCGGCCGGCCGTTGCAGGTATGCGGCCGCTCGTTCATACAGCGGGAATCCGATGAAGTTATTGGAGCTGGCATAGCGGATGTCGAATTTAATGGTCGGATCGACACTTGCCAGGTCAACCAGATCAAACGAACGCTTGGGAGTGGGTTCGGTAGGCGGCTTCGCGGCCAGGGCCGCCGCGCGCAACCCGCCGGCGTCCGACTTCACGCCGGCGCGAATCTGCTGCACGACCTCTCGACCGATGTCCTTGAACGCCAGCCGCGTGGTGCCAACCGTCACGGCCACCGCTTGGCCGTCTCGATCCAATTCGAACTGCACGGGAATCCTTTGAGGTGCGTCTATGGAAAAACGCGTCGCGGTTAGCCGGTGCAGCGGCGTTTCGTGCAGTCCAAGGCCTTCGGCGCGCAGCTGCCCGTCGGCTTCGTAAATCGTCAGGGCATCGGCCGAACGGTATTCGCCAATCAGCCGCTTAAGGTCACTCGGAGCGTCAGGGGGCGGCGCCGCGGCGATGGCGCCGGCGGATAAAAGAAGAAGCAATAAAAAATGCTTGATGCGCGCGCGCAATGTTCGTCTCCGCCTTGGTTGAAGAGGCTGTTTCTAATGAGTTGGCCGATCGTAACATCATCATATCGATCAACCGCAAGACACGGTACTCTGGACCGGCGACCCGACACCCATAAGAAGATAACCCGTGAACACCCCAAAAAGCTGGGTACACCGCAAGTCGATTGCAGCGGCGATCCGCGACCTTGGTCAGGAAACCTCTGCGACGACGCTGAAAAGGGTCTTGGGACCACTGGACTTGGTGCTGGTGGGCGTCGGCGTGATCGTCGGGGGCGGAATCTTTGTCGTGACGGGCAACGCGGCGGCGCAATTCGCAGGGCCCGCCATCGTGCTGTCCTTCTTGCTCGCTGGACTGGGCTGCGCGCTGACCGGCATGTGTTATGCCGAATTGGCTGCCATGATCCCGGCCGCCGGCAGCGCCTATGCATTTACGTATACCGCTCTTGGCGAAGCAGCAGCCTGGATCATTGGCTGGAATTTGCTTCTGGAATACGTTTTCGCCGGGTCTTACGTCGCCGTGGGCTGGTCCGGCTACTTGGTGTCGCTGCTATCGCAGTGGGGCCTTGCGCTGCCCACCTCGCTGACGAATGCGCCACTTGCGATTGGGCCGCACGGCCTGACGATGACGGGAAGCCTGGTCAATGCGCCCGCCTTTTTGTTTGCTGCCGTGATGGCCTTGATCGCGCTGCGCGGTGTGCGCCTGTCCAGCATCATCAATGCGGTCATCGTGGCGCTCAAAGTGGGCGCGCTGCTTCTGGTGGTCGGCTTTGGCAGCCTGCACATTCATCCGCGCAATTGGACGCCGTTTATACCGGAGAATGAAGGCTTCGGACGCTACGGCTGGAGCGGCGTGCTGCGCGCGGCCGCCGTGGTGTTCGTCTCTTATCTAGGCTTCGACGCGATCGCCACACTTGCACAAGACACCCGCAATCCGCAGCGCAATGTTCCCATCGGCATCTTAGGATCATTGGGTGCGGTCAGCCTGCTCTACATCGCGGTATCACTCGTGATGACGGGACTCGTGCCGTATCAAATGCTCGACAGTGCAAGCGCGCTTCCCGTCGCACTGCGTGGTGGAGGGCCGGCCCTGAACTGGCTTTTGCCTATCGTCGATCTCGCGGCGGTCATCGGACTGGGGTCGGTGGTCCTGGTCGTCATGCTCGCACAACCGCGTGTGCTCATGGCAATGAGCCATGATGGATTGGTTCCACCGGTTTTTGCCCGAGTGCATGCGCGCTTTCGCACGCCTCACTGGGGCACGTTGATTTGCGGATTGTCGGTGGCGGTCCTGGCCGGCCTATTTCCGCTGTCGATTCTGGTGCAGTTGGTGTCGGTCGGAACCTTGATTGTATTCATTGCCGTGGCGATTTCTGTGCTCGTGTTGCGTGACACCGACCCGGCGCGAAATCGACCTTTTCGAACTCCCTTCGTTCCACTCGTGCCGATTGCGGGCGTTCTCGTCTGTGGCTGTCTCTTGGCCGGAATGCCTCTTCGCACCTGGACGGTCTACGGCATCTGGGTAACGCTGGGAATCGCAATTTACTTAGCCTATGGCGGCCGGTCTGCGGCTCGCCTGCGCGCATTGACGCTGAATCGCGACGGATCTTGACCTTCGACATCGATGAATGCCAGGTTAGACAGATGGTCAAAGCCAAGAAGTGGGTCGCTCTAGCCACGACGGCGCTCGTCGTGCTGGCAGGCGGGTATTTTTGGTTACGTGGCTCGGAGCACCCGCCGCTGGCTTTTGAGAAAACCGCGCCGCCGATCGCACCCGATTACGCGCGCCCTCAAGACTGGCTGGCCTTCCCCGGGCGGAATGGGTTCGAGCGATCGGCGCCGATGGGTGATATTCCCATAAGCGAGGAGGATGCCGTCGCGGATGTATTCTTTATCCACCCGACCACTTATCTTAAGAACGATGTATGGAACGTGCCCATCGATGCTCACACCCGTTACGGAGTACCGGTGCTTCTCAATCAAGCCAGCGCATTCAACGGTTGTTGTCGGATCTACGCGCCCCACTATCGCCAGGCCACCTTGAAAGCGCTGAACGACAGCCGCGCTGCGGTCGATCTCGCCTTTGGCGATGTGGAGCGCGCGTTCCGCTGGTACATGGCGCATGAGAATCATGGCCGCCCCTTCATCTTGGCTTCGCACAGTCAAGGCTCCGCTCACGCGGTCCGCCTGCTGCAGCAGGACATCCTGGGAACGCCAGTGCAGCATCAGCTGATCGCCGCCTATGTCATCGGCGCGTTCGTTCCGGGCGACTTCACCACCCTCGGCCTACCGGTCTGCGACCGCGCAAACGAAACGGGTTGCATTGTGTCGTGGAATACCACGCAGGTTGGACGGCGCGGCGCCGAGCGGCTCATCCACGAGACAAATTATTGGTGGCGCGGGGCGTGGAGATCGAGTGGTCTCCCGGCCGCAGTTTGCGTGAATCCGCTTAGCTGGCGCCGCGAAGGTTCGGCGCCCGCGTCCGCAAACCTCGGCAGCGAAACGCTGTTGGACACCGTTGACGATCAATCGCCGGCCATGCCGGTAGTCTTGCAAGCCGCGACTCCGGCGCTCACGGGCGCGGTGTGCGATCAGGGTCTGCTGGCTGTCGATGTTCCGCTTTTCAAGCGTGGCTACGGCGGCACGCTTAGAACCGTCTACGGTAGTTTCCACGTGCTCGACTACGGAATGTTTTACGAAAATATCCGCCAGAACGCGCTGCAGAGAACCCAGGCGTGGCAACAGATGGTGGCCAATTAGGAGGTCGTATGCAATTTCGCACTCTCGGACGTTCAGGTTTGCAAGTCGCTCCGCTTTGTCTCGGCGGCAATGTGTTTGGATGGACCGCAACTGAAGCTGCGTCTTTTGCGGTGCTGGATGCACTCATCGAAGCAGGCCTCAACTTTATCGATACCGCCGATGTGTATTCGGTGTGGGTGCCTGGACACCGTGGCGGTGAATCCGAGACCGTCATCGGCAATTGGTTGCAGCGCCGGCGGCGGCGCGAAGACGTCGTGATCGCGACCAAGGTCGGTATGCAGATGGCCCCCGATCGCAAGGGATTGTCGGCCGCACATATCAGACGATCGGTCGAGGATTCGCTGCGCAGGCTGCAGACGGATCACATTGATTTGTATTTTTCCCATTCCGATGATGCGACGGTGCCTCTCGAGGAGACGCTGGGGGCCTATCAGCAGCTGATGGGCGCGGGCAAGATTCGGGCGATCGGCGCCTCGAATTACACGGCGGCGCGTTTGGCGCAAGCGCTCGAGATCAGCCGCAAAAGCGCCCTGCCTCGATACGAAGTATTGCAGCCGCAGTACAATCTCTATGCGCGCGCTGAATACGAATCTGAACTCGAGCCGCTATGCCTGAAGGAGCAGCTTGGCGTCGTCACCTACTTCGCGCTGGCATCGGGTTTCTTGACCGGAAAATACCGCACGGCCGCGGACGCCGCGAAAAGTGCGCGCGGCAAGGGCGTTGTCGAGAAATTCCTCAATGCCCGCGGCCTCAAGATTCTCGAAGCGCTCGATGATGTCGCGATGCGCCATCGCGCATCGCCCGCCAGTGTGGCGCTCGCCTGGCAGATTGCGCGGCCCAGCGTTACTGCTCCGATCGCCAGCGCAACGACCGTCGCGCAATTGAATGACCTGGTCGCGGCCACACGGCTGCATTTGGATGAGTCCGACATCGAGCAATTGAACGCTGCCAGCGCGTAAGCTGATCACGGCTCGTGACCCCCTACGCGCCGGCCTCAGTGACCTTTACACGGTGCCGTTCGATGATTTCAGGTCGAACCGATCCAGGTTCATCACCTTGTTCCACGCTGCAACAAAGGCATGAACGAACTGCTGCTGCGCATCCGAACTGCCGTAGACCTCGGCGAGGGCGCGCAGCTGCGAGTTGGAGCCGAACACGAGATCGGCGCGCGTCGCTGTCCACTTGAGCTCGCCGCTCTTGCGATCGCGACCTTCGTAGACTTCCTTCGCCTCCGAGGTCGCGGTCCATTCTGTGCCCATGTCGAGCAGGTTCTTGAAAAAATCGTTCGTCAATGCCTCCGGCTTCTTCGTGAGAACACCGTGCGTGCTGAATCCGGCATTCAGCACCCGCAGTCCACCGATCAACACCGTCATCTCGGGCGCCGTCAGCGTCAGCAGCTGCGCCTTGTCAAGCAGCAGCGCCTCGTCGGCCACGGCGGAGCGGGCTTTCCGATAGTTGCGAAAGCCATCGGCTACCGGCTCCAAAACCGCAAAGGATTCTACGTCGGTCTGCTCCTGCGAAGCGTCCATACGTCCGGGTGCGAACGGGACCTTGACACTTTGACCGGCGTTCTTGGCCGCCTGTTCGACTGCGGCGCATCCGCCGAGCACGATCAAGTCTGCGAGCGACACCTGCTTGCCGCCGGTCTGCGCCTTGTTGAACTCGGCGCGGATGTTTTCCAGCGTCTTGAGCACATTCGCGAGCTGAGCCGGTTGATTGCTCGCCCAGTCCTTCTGCGGTGCGAGTCGAATGCGCGCGCCGTTGGCTCCTCCGCGCTTATCCGAGCCGCGGAACGTCGACGCAGAGGCCCAGGCGGTGGAGACCAGCTGCGAGACGCTTAGCCCCGACGCCAGAACCTTTTTCTTGAGGGTGGCCATGTCCTGCTCATCGATAAGCTTGTGATTCAGCGCCGGAATCGGGTCCTGCCAAACAAGATCCTCCTTCGGCACTTCCGGACCGAGATAGCGGGCGCGTGGGCCCATGTCGCGGTGCGTCAGCTTGAACCAGGCGCGTGCGAAAGCGTTCGCGAACTCTTCGGGGTGTTCCAGGAAGCGACGCGAGATTTTTTCGTACGCAGGATCGACGCGCAGCGAAAGGTCCGTCGTCAACATCGAAGGCGCGATCCGCTTCGACTTGTCGTGCGCGCTGGGCACGGTGCCGGCACCCGCGCCGTTCTTCGGCTTCCACTGGTGCGCGCCCGCCGGGCTCTTGGTCAGCTCCCATTCGTAGCCGAACAGGTTCTTGAAGAAGTCGTTGTTCCACCGGGTCGGCGTGCTCGTCCAGGTGACTTCCAGGCCGCTCGTGATCGCATCGCCCGCCCAACCCGTGCCGAATGTGCTCTTCCAACCGAGGCCCTGCGCCTCGATGTCGCCGCCTTCCGGCTCTGCGCCCACATGAGAGGCGGGGCCGGCGCCGTGTGTCTTGCCGAAGCTGTGGCCGCCGGCAATGAGCGCAACCGTCTCTTCGTCATTCATCGCCATGCGGCCAAAGGTCTCGCGAATGTCGCGGGCCGCGGCGACGGGGTCGGGGTTGCCGTTGGGGCCTTCCGGATTCACATAGATAAGGCCCATCTGCACGGCACCCAGCGGATTGGCGAGGTCGCGTTCCCCGGAATAACGCGTCTCCGCACCCAACCATGTCTTCTCGGTGCCCCACGAAACGTCATGATCCGGCTCCCACACGTCCTCGCGGCCGCCGGCGAAACCGAAGGTTTTAAATCCCATTGACTCGAGGGCGACATTGCCGGCGAGGATCATGAGATCGGCCCAAGAAATCTTGCGGCCGTACTTCTGCTTGATCGGCCAGAGCAAACGGCGCGCCTTCTCGAGGTTCGCATTATCGGGCCAGCTATTGAGCGGCGCATAACGCTGCTGACCCCTGCCGCCGCCGCCGCGCCCATCACCGATGCGATAGGTGCCCGCGCTGTGCCACGCCATGCGGATGAACAATGGCCCATAGTGGCCGAAGTCCGCCGGCCACCAATCCTGAGAGTCAGTCATCAGCGCCGCGAGATCGTTTTTCAGTGCCTTGAAGTCGAGACTGTTGAACTCTTTGGCATAGTCGAAATCCGCGCCCATCGGGTCAGACTTGGCGGAGTGCTGATGCAGAAGGTCGAGCGGCAAATGTTTTGGCCACCAGTCCTTGTTCGACGTGCCGCCGCCGAAAGTGTGATTGAAAGGGCACTTTGCTTCGGGTGAGTTGCTCATGCGATGGCTCCAACTAGAAATGTTTATAAGCTGAATATAATCCCTTGTTCCGATTTACGCTGTCATGCCTTTCTATTACGGCCATAGACAGCATCGATGGGAGTCTGGGGCTGGACTTCCGCCATCAAACATACTTGCAAGGCAGATGTGCGCACGCGCTTCGGACTTAACCTTTCTTGTCTTGATCCGCCGGGACAAATCGACGTATCGTCCAATCACTTCAATTGTTCGCAAGGAGGGCTTCACTCGCAGACGAACTTGGTGAGGCGATGGTGATGAATTTTCGCGCTCGTTGCTCCCGCAACATGAATTCTGAACTCCGTTCGCCCGGCTTCTAAGCATGGCGCAACACACATTACCCAATGGCACCGAACCGCGGCGCCGAAAACGGCTTTTGCTGTGGACCACGCTGTCGCTGCTCATCGTGCTTGCCGTGGTCGCCGTGTGGTGGTGGCGTGGTCGCAATCCGCCGTTGCACTACGTCACTGCGCGTGTCACTCAAGGCGATATCCAGCGCGCCGTCAACATGACCGGCGCACTCAATCCAGTGGTGACCGCACAGGTCGAATCCTTTGTCTCCGGAAACATCAAATCGTGGTCCTGTGACTACAATACGCTCGTCACAGCGGGCCAGATCTGTGCGCTCATCGATCCGCTGCCGTTTCAGGTCATTGTCGATCAGGACACGGCTTCTTTGCACTCTGCGATGGCGCAACTGGCGAAGGATCGGGTCGCCGCCGCCAATCAAGCCGTGGTCTATGCCTATGACCAGAAGCTGATCGACCAAGGAATCGTTTCGCGCGAAACCATCAACGCCGACAAAGCAACATTGGATCAGGATCAAGCGCAGGTCAAACTTGATCTTGCCAGCATCGCCCAACAGCGGGCCCTGCTGCACGGCGCGCAAGTCAATCTTGGCTATACAAAGATCCCTTCGCCGGTCAACGGCATGGTGATCACACGCTACATCGATGTCGGCCAGACGGTGGTATCGAGTCTGTCGGCATCACCGCTATTTCTGATCGGCAAAGACATGCATTCCATGCAGGTGGACACCAACGTGAGCGAAGCGGACGTCGGCGGAGTGAAGCCCGGGCAGCGCGCCTACTTCACCGTCCAGAGCTATCCGAATCGCACTTTCTGGGGTTCAGTCCGCCAGATCCGCGAGGGCCCCATCACCGTGCAAAACGTCGTGACCTACGATGTGGTGATCGACGTCAAAAACGACGATCTGGCGCTCTTTCCCGGTATGACGGCCGATGCGCACATCATCACAGCTGAGCGCAGCAACGTGCTGCGAGTCCCTCTGCCCGCGATTCGTTTTAACCCTGAAGGCGTCGCCCGTACACCCCGTGGAGGGGGTCAGGGCCGCGAAGCCGGCGCTCGTCCAGGCAGCGGCCGATCGGGCGCATCCAACGGGCGCGCGCAGATCTGGCTGCTTCGTGACGGCAAACTGGTTTCGGTGCGGGTGCACACCGGTCTCGACGATGGAACATTGATTGAGGTCACGGGCGAAGAGCTGAAAGTTGGCGATGTCGTCGTCGTCAATGCGGTGCGACCCAACACAACGCCGACCGAAGTATCCGGTGAAAACCGGCCTCCTGGCACGAATGTCCGCGGAGGTTTCAGAATGTGAGCGATCCTAAGGCCGGCGAACCGATTCTTTGCGTGCGTGATGCGACCAAGGTCTATCACTTGGGCGACACGGAGGTGCGCGCATTGCGAGGCGTGACGCTGACGATCAATCGCGGCGAGTTTGTCGCGATCATGGGGGCCTCGGGCTCCGGCAAGTCCACGCTGATGAACATTCTGGGGTGTCTCGACCGCCCCACCGGCGGCGAGTATCTGTTGGAAGGCATCGACGTTGCGCAGCTGGATGAGCCGGCATTGGCTCGCATCCGCGGGCGGCGCATTGGCTTCGTATTCCAGACTTTCAATCTGTTGCCGCGCACCAGTGCGATCGAAAATGTTGAATTGCCGTTGTTCTATGCGGCGCAGATTGAAGGCAATATCGCACGCGCCCGCGATATGCTGAAGATGATGGGACTCGCTGATCGTGAGCGCAATCAGCCCAATCAGCTCTCAGGTGGACAACAGCAGCGCGTCGCCATCGCCCGCGCGCTGGTCAACGATCCGGCCATCGTGCTGGCGGATGAACCCACCGGAAATCTCGACTCCCAGAATGCGCTCGACATCATGGCAACCATTCGTGCCTTGAATCTTGAGCGCGGCGTGACCGTGGTGCTGGTGACGCACGAGCGCGACCTGGCGGAACTTGCGGATCGAATCATTACGCTGCGCGATGGCCGGATCATTTCCGATTCGCCGACCGTTCATAGCGCCGGGCGCGGCGCAACACGTTCGCTGCCCGCGGTGCAGCCGTACCGTGAGCGACGCTTCGTCAGCCGGTTTGACAGCGTGCTGCGCGAAGCCGGCTCAATCGGCTGGATAGCACTGCTCGCAGCGCTCAGGGCCATTGGCAGAAACAAACTGCGCGCGGGACTGACGATGCTCGGCATGTTCATCGGGGTCGCCGCGCTGATCGCGATGGTCGCGGTTGGCGAGGGCGCGCGCGCCGCGGTTGAAGCCCAGGTTCAGAGTCTCGGCACCGATCTGCTGGTGGTCCTGCCGGGCACCACGCGCGTGAATGGTGTGCGCGCCGGTAACGGCAGCGCGGCGAGTCTGCGAGTCAAGGACGTCGGCGGAATTCTCGAAGAGGACGGTGCGGTCGCCGATGTCAGCTATGTCAATCGCCAGAACACACAAGCGGTCAACGGCAATCAGAACTGGAGCACCAGCGTTCAAGGCATCTCGCCAAGCTATCTGTCAATTCGCCGCTGGCCGGTCGTGGCGGGCCGCACGCTCAACGATCAGGACGATCACGACGGCGCGGTCGTGTGCCTCTTGGGTCAGACCGTGCTTGCCAACCTGTTTGGCGAATTCGCCGACCCGATCGGCGCCACGGTGTTGGTGAAAAATGTCCCGATGACGGTGGTTGGTGTCCTGACCGCGAAGGGTCATTCCGCCAGCGGCCAGGATCAGGACGACGTGATATTCATTCCGTTCACCACGTCGCAGGAGCGCATTCTGGGCGTCGCAACGCCCTCCTCCGCGCAAACACTGTCGAACAACGTGTTCGCAACCATTGGGCCGCCTCCCAATCCCTTCGGCGTCGTGCCGAAGCTGGAGGGCTTCGTCAATACCATTTTCGTTCAGGCCCGCAGCCCGGCGCTGGTGAAGACCGCGCTTGATCAAGTCACCAAGACTCTCGAGAAGACACACCGGATTCTCCCGGGCAAGCCCGATGATTTCGTGGTGCGCGACCTGACTGAGATCGCGGAAGTGGCGGAACAGAGTTCGAAAGCCATGGAACTGCTGCTCGCCGCGATCGCCTCGATTTCGCTGGTCGTCGGCGGCATCGGCATCATGAATATCCTGCTGGTCTCCGTGACGGAACGGACGCGCGAGATCGGCATCCGCATGGCCACCGGCGCGCGCCGGCTGCATGTTTTGGCGCAGTTTCTCGTCGAGGCGATGCTGTTGGCGCTGATGGGCGGTGTTGCGGGTATCGCGGCCGGAGTGATCGCCTCCCTGCTGATCTCACACCTGGCGGGATGGCCAATACTGTTGGAACTCGACGTCATGGTTCTGGCGTTTGCGTTCTCGGGAGCGGTCGGCGTGTTCTTCGGCTTCTATCCTGCCCGGCAAGCCTCGCGCCTGAACCCAATCGATGCGCTGCGCTATGAGTAAGCTCTTGCATAGCCGAATGATGCGATGGCGGATGGTCGGCGTCGCCGCCGCCTCGGCGCTCGCGAGCTGCGCTGTCGGTCCCAACTTCCATCAGCCGAATCCGCCGGATACATCAGGCTACCTGCACCCGAGCTCAGATACCGCACCGGTGCAACCTCAGGCGCAGGACGTGCAAAACATTTCGCCGGGCGCCGAGCTCGCCGGCGAGTGGTGGCAACTGTTTCACTCTGCACAGCTGGACGAGGTGGTTCGAACCGCGATTGCCGCAAGCCCCACACTGGTTGCGGCAAATGCGACTTTGGCGGGGGCGCGGGAAGAGGTGACTGTGGCACGCGGCGCGCTTCTGCCCAGCCTGAATGCGACCGCCGATGCCCAGCGAGCGGGCGGCACGGGTGCGGTGCGCGCGCCCGACAACGGCGGGAACGGCGGGAACGGCGGCACGGCAAATCTCTACAGCATCGGTCTGTCCACGAGCTACAACCTGGATATTTTTGGCGGCACGCGCCGCGCTGTCGAGCAGCAGCAAGCGCTCGCGGACTTCCAGCGCGATGAACTCGCGGCGGCATATCTAACGCTGACCGGCAGCGTCGTCAATGAAGTGCTGACCATCGCGTCGACGCGACTCCAAATCACGACCACCGAGGAGTTGATTGCAAGCGATCGCAAGAATCTCGCGCTGACACAACGCGCATTTGATGTCGGTATCGTGCCGCGCAGCGATGTGCTCACCGCCGACACCCAGCTGGCTGCGGATCTCTCCCAACTACCATCCCTGCACAAGCAACTCGATCAGGCCTATGACGCGCTCGCGGTGCTCTCCGGGCGTGCGCCCTCCGCGTGGCAGGTGCAGCCATTCGACATCGATCAATTCACGCCACCGCAAGACATTCCGCTGAGCTTGCCCGCTCGCCTGGTGCGCCAGCGTCCGGATGTTCTTGCCGCCGAGATGCAACTTCATGCCGCGAGCGCCGCGATCGGCGTGGCAGTCGCTCAGGAGTTTCCAGATATCAGCTTGTCCGCTTCCATTAGTCGAGAGGCCCTGCGGGCCGCCGATCTGTTTCATCAGTTCGGCACGCCCTGGGCGGTCGGCGGCTCTTTGACGCAACCGCTATTCAAGGGCGGAGCGCTGCGCGCGCAGGTGCGTGCGGCTCGCGATGCCTTCAAGGCCGAGGCCGCCACCTATCAGGCCGTGGTGCTCGAAGCGCTCGGGCAGGTTGCGGACGATCTATGGGCGCTGCAGTACGATGCGCAGATCCTCACTGTCGATCGGCACTCGATGGACGTCGCCCTCGAGGCGCTGAAGCTGCAGCAGCAGAGCTACTCGGTGGGAACCACCACGGTATTGAACTTGATCGTAGCGGAGCGCACCTACGCGCAAGCGCGGCTCAGCTATGTGAACGCTCGAGTGCAGCAGTTCACCGACAGCGCCAGCCTCCTGACTGCCTTGGGCGGAGGATGGTGGCACGACAAAATTGAGGCCTCCGTGCATTGACACGTGATCGCCGGTGTCCGCGCCGATGAGTGTACGATCAGAGACCGGTGTCAACCGCGTTGGGTCCACTCCCGGTCGCCACCGTACCGATGAACGTGAGCGCGCCGCCCGTACCGAGGCTGTACTGAGAGACGGTGTTATCGCTGAAATTCGCGACATAGACATATCGGCCCGAGGCATCCACCGTGATGTACCAAGGGCCGTTTCCGGCCGCTATTGCGCCAATGGCAATGAGCGCGCCGCCGGTTCCGATTTGATATTCCGATACCGTGTTGTCGCCATGATTGGCCGCATACACATAGTGCCCGGTGGGGTCGATCACGAGCGACTCGGGCAAGCTCCCCGCGGCGATTGAGCCGATAGAGGTGAGGCCGCCCGTACCAATCGTGTACTCCGAGACCGTCCCATCGTTGTAGTTCGCGACGTAGGCATATCGGCCTGTCGGATCAATGGCGACGGATTGGGGCAAGCCGCCTGCGGCCACCGTCCCCGCGGAGGTCAGCGTACCGCCAGGACCGATGGCGAACTCCGAGACGTCGTTGCTGTTTTGATTCGCCGTGTAGACATAGTGGCCCGTCGGGTCAATGGCGATGCACGCCGGTCCACTTCCAGCCGTGATGGTGCCGATGGTCGTGAGCGCGCCCCCCAAGCCAATTGCATACTCCGAAACGCTATTGCTGCCTAGGTTTGCGACATACACATAGCTGCTCGTCGGATCGACAATGATGGACGCGGGGTTGACGCCGGTGGCCACCGTGCCGATCGCGGAGAGCGTGCCATCGGTGCCAATCGTATATTCCGATAGCGTGGCGTCGACCCAGTTCGCGACGTAGAGGTAGCGGCCGGATGGCACGACCGCAATCGCGTTGGGCTCAGTACCGGTGGCTTGGGTGCCGAGCAAGCTCAGCACGCCGCCCGCGCCGATAGCGTACTGCGACACAGTGTTGTCCGATTGGTTTGACGCATAGGCGTATTCCGGAGCGGCGGTCGCCGTCAACGTCGCGACCGGGGCTGTGACCGCGCCCAAGGCCGCGCCGATCGAGGTCGTGCCGACGCCCGCAGCCGTTGCCAGTCCGCTCGAGGCCGCCGCGTTGCTGACCGACGCGATCGTCGTATCGGACGAAGTCCACGTCACTGACGCGGTCAGGTTCTGCGTCGAATTATCCGTGTATGTCCCGGTTGCGGTGAACTGCTGGGTCGTTCCATCGGTGATGCTGGGACTGAGCGGCGTTATTGCAATGGATACCAGCGTGGCGGCAGTGACCGTCAATCCGGTGGAACCCGAGATCGTCCCCAGCGTTGCGCTGATCGTCGCCGCTCCCTGACCGGTCGAGCTTGCCAAACCATTGGAACCGGACGCGTTGCTAATTGAAGCGACCGTCGTATCGGAGCTGCTCCAGTTCACTGCAGTCGTCAGGGGCTGGGTTGAGTTATCCGTATACGTTCCGGTCGCCGCGAACTGCTGGCCGGTGCCGTTCGCGATGCTGGCGTTCGCCGGTATCACGGCGATCGACACGAGTGCCGCGGGCGTAACCGTCAAACCGGTAGCGCCCGCAATCGTGCCCAGAGTCGCGGTGATTGTGACCGATCCCTGACCGACCGATGTGGCGAGCCCGTTCGAGCCCGATGCGTTGCTGATCGTGGCAACGGTCGTGTCTGACGCACTCCACGTAACGACCGCCGTCAGGTCGTGCGTTGAGGTGTCTGTATAGGTGCCGGTTGCGGCGAATTGTTGCTGGGTGCCGTTGGCGATGCTGGGATTCGCTGGTATCAGAGCAATCGAGACCAGCGCCGCGGGCGTGACCGTTAAATTCGTCGATCCGGATACGGAGCCACTGGCGGCTGTTATCGCGACCGATCCGGGACTGACACCAGTGGCGAGACCGTGGGAAGCGGACGCATTGCTGATCGACACCACGGTGGGATCGGAAGACGTCCACGCAACGGAAGCAGTGAGGTCGTGTGTCGAGTTGTCGGTATAAACGCCCGTCGCCACGAACTGACTGCTGAGACCGTTGGCAATGCTCGGGTTCGCGGGGGTCACGCCGATCGAAACGAGCGTTGCGGGAGTGACCGTCAAAATCGTGGACGCGGACGCGCCGGCCAACGTGGCGGTGATCGTCACCGAGCCCGGATTCAGTCCCACTCCAAATCCGTCATAACCCAACGCATTGCTCACCGTCGCTACCGTCGGATCGGAACTGCTCCAATCGACTTGTGCCGTGAGTATTTGCGTGGAGTTATCGGTGTAGGTTCCGATGGCGATGAACTGAGATTTCAGACCCTTGGCGATGGTGGGATTCGCCGGCGTGACGCCCAGGGACACGAGGGTCGCGGCAGTCACAGTCAGGTTCGTCGATCCGGATGTCGCGCCGAGCATCGCGGTGATCGTGGTTGAACCGGGAGTTGCCGTCGTGGCCAATCCATTCGACCCGGGCGTGTTGCTGACCGATGCAACGCCGGCGACCGAGGAACTCCAGGTGACTGAGCTCGTCAGGTCATGTGTCGAATGATCCGTATAAACGCCGGTCGCCTGGAGCGTTTCGCTCAGACCGTTGGCGACGCTCGGATTGGTCGGCGTGACCTCGATCGACACCAGGGTCGCGGAGGTCACGGTCAGGGTAGTGGACGCGGACACCGCACCGAGACTGGCGGAGATGATCGTCGAGCCTGGGCCGGTGGTCGTGGTCATTCCGTTCGAGCCCGGCGCATTGCTGATCGAAGCGACGGAATTGACGGAGGAAGCCCACGTTACCGACGCTGTAATGTCGTGCACGGAATTGTCCGTATAGACGCCGGTCGCGATGAAACGACCGCTCAGGCCGTTGGCCAGACTGGCGTTGGTCGGCGTCAGATCGATCACCACCAACGTCGCTGCGGTCACGTTCAGGCTCGTCGAGCCGTACATTTTGCCCAGCTTCGCGGTGATTAGGGTTGACCCGGGGCCGGCCGTGGTCGCAAGTCCTGCGTTGCTGATCCAGGCTGCGGCCGCATTCGTGGAACTCCACGTCACCTGCGACGAGACATCCTGTTTGGAGCCGTCAGAATACAGGCCGGTCGCCGTGAACTGACTCGACAAGCCCATTGCAACGCTGCTGTCCGGCGGTCCCACCGCAATGGAAGTGAGTTGCACCGCCGGCGGTGAATAAGAGCCGGACGATGAGTGACATCCGCTGACGAACGCCATGAGGCATAGCAGGTGAAGCGCAGCCACCGGCTTGTATCCGCCAAAAAACGCGCGCGCGAAACGCGTTGCACGCAGGAGGGTCATTCATTGACTCCACGATCGCCTGCTTCATTGCAGGCGCGAAAATTGTAGGGATAAGCCCTACAGTCAATCCGTGATGCGACCGGCGGCAACGCCGATGCGTTTCGAGCGGTAGTTCACCGTCGAGAGAGATCGTGGAAAATTATGTCCGCGTCGCAGCCGTATTATGTCGCCATCGCCATGACCTGCGGCAGCGCAAGAGAAGAGCGCGCAAGCTCAAAACTTGTACCGGACTCCAATGGTGGGGTTGATGTTGGTGGTCTGCAGGTAGCCGCTGGCCACGCCATCGTGCACGCCGCTGTACATGGCCCCGAGGTAAGCGTCGAAATGCGGGTTGAACCGGTAGTCGGCGTCGAAGGAAAAAGCCTCGAAGCTGCCGCTGCAGGTGCTATGCGCAATGCTCGCGCAACCCGCCTGGGTTCCGGTGCCGTAGGCATTCTGTTGATAGCCGTAGTAAGCCGCGGTCAAATCGAGGTTAGGACTGGCCGAATAGCGAACCCCGGTCCAATACACCTGCACCTTCTTAGAATTGATGTAGGCATTGTTGGTGACGAAGGCCAGGACGTAACCACCGATGTCTTGGAAGCCCGCCCCCAAGGGGGTGTGCGGATCGGAATAGACGATGCGCTCGTAGCCGGCAAAGAATTTCAGCGGGTCGAATTTATAGAACGCCATGAGGGCGTAGGCCTCATTGTCCGAGATGGTCGCCGCCAGAGAATTCGATACCGAATACCCCAATGCCGGAAGGCCGGAGACCTGAGCGGCAGTCAAGTAGGTCGCCGTGATGGCGCTGTTCTCTTTCGAATAATAGGCATCCAACGAGGCACCTGCGTATTCACCACCGAGGTCCGCTTGAAAAGCCGTGTTGGCCGATCCGCTGGCACCGCTAAATTTATAAAGGGCGCCGAGGTGAACCCGATCGCTGAAGCTCACAAAATACTTCGCGGTCGAGTCGAGCCGGTTATCCTCCTGGGCGCCGCCGCCCGAATAGGTATTTGACGCGCCGAGCAGGCCGAACGCCGTGGCGTTGTAATTGGGGTCGTACTTGATGGTGCCGTCCAACAGCAGGGTCGTCTGACGACCAAACGTCAGGGTCCCGAATCGCACTGACTTAAAACCAACCCACGCCGTTTGGAAGGCTTGTCCGGCCGAGCTGCCGTCCACATTGACAGTCTGGGTTGAAAGTGATCGACCGTTGTTCACGGCCAATGACTTTAGCGAATCGGCGATTTCTCCCGACTGGGGATTGAAGAATGTCTCGATCTGGAATACGGCCGAGAATTCATCGTTTAGGTGCTCGATGCCCTGCAGCCCCACTCTTGACTGGCCCATGTTGCTGGGGGTGAGACCGGTCACCGACTGCTGGCTGTTTTGCCGCACGATATTGCCGCTGGCGGACGGCCGGTAGGGAGTGAAAGGGGCACTGTGCGTGTCGTATTGGACACCGATGTCAATGACGCCGTACAGCGTAATGCCCTGCCATGTCAGGCTGTCGTCGCCGGTAACGCCGGGCCCAGTCTTCTGCTGCGCGCGCGCGGGAACCGCAGCCGCGAGGGCGCCAAACAACAAGATCCATGCACACTTCATCGTTTTCCTTCCGCGCCCGCTTTTGTATCAATTGATAAGCGCGTCCGCGCACAGAAATACTTGAATTATGAATGGGCCGTCCAATGCTCGAATTGCATAATCATAGTCGTGGCGACCCCAGGCGCCGCGGTTATGGCCTAATTCAATTTTGAGCTAAGCGCCGGTGCGACTGAGCGATAGAATCAGATGGATTCGAGGCGTCTTGAGGGCGCCGTAACAACGGCTTGACGATGAACATCAAAGCACAGCTCTCGAGATTGTGGTCGAACGAATTCGCCCCGGGGATTGCACCGGAACTCGCTGAACTCAATGGTGCAATCGAGCCCCTGTCCGCCGCTCAGCGAGTCGAACGCGCCCTTGAGCTTCTGCCGGGCGAGCACGTGCTCACCTCGAGCTTCGGCGCCCAGTCGGCTGTCATGCTGCATCTCGTGAACACAGTCATGCCGGGCGTGCCGATCGTGTTGCTCGACACAGGGTATCTCTTCCCGGAGACCTACAGCTTCATCGACGAGTTGACCAATAAGCTGAAACTCAATCTCAAAGTGTTTCGTGCCGAGTCTTCCGCCGCCTGGCAAGAGACCCGATTCGGAAAATTGTGGGATCAAGGTCTCTCGGGTATCGAGCGCTACAACCGCATCAACAAGCAGGAACCTTTGGACCGTGCGCTGCATGAGCTGCACGCGAGGACTTGGTTTGCCGGGCTGCGTCGTACGCAAGCCGAGACGCGTTCTCGGATTCTTCCCATCGACTTCAAGCGCGGACGCTACAAAGTCCATCCGCTGTTTGACTGGAGCGACCGCGACGTCGGTCGCTATCTTGAAAAACACCAGTTGCCGTATCACCCGCTGTGGGAACAAGGCTATGCATCGATCGGCGATTGGCACACCACCCGTTCGCTCGCCGAGGTGGAAAGCCCGGAAGAATTGCGTTTCTTTGGCTTAAAGCGCGAGTGCGGCCTGCACGAATAGAGGGCCGAAACGGCCTAGCCGAAGAGCAAGCGCTCTCCGACGGTGCCCAGCATGAGCGCGATGAGTATCCGGGTTATTCTGGCCGGCAGGCGCAGCGTGATGCGCGAGGCGATCAAAATACCCGGAATCGATCCAAGGAGAAGAGCGGCCAACACGTTGAAGTTTACGTGGCCCAGGAACGCGTGACCCAAGCCCGCGATCAGCGTGACCGGCAACGCATGAGCGATATCTGTCGCGACAAGTCGGTCTGCGGTGAGCCTCAAGGGATAGAGGGCAACCAGCATCACGACACCGAGTGCTCCCGCGCCCACGGAGGTCAGCGTGACCGCAACTCCCAATGTCAACCCTGCGAGCGCCGTGAGCAACAGTTTATGACGCTCCACCTGCGCGAGCGCGCGCGCCGTGATCTTAAGACCGACGCGCTGGAGTTGCGTCTGGAAAATCAGCGCGACGGCGGTAACCAGCAGAATGATCGCGAGGGAACGAGATGTGATCGCATCGGCGGCATTCGGCGTGCGGCGCGCGAGCCACAGACCGACTACCACCGCCGCCGATCCTGGGACGCTCCCGAGCAACAGTCGTCCTACAATTGCCCAGTCCACACGCCGACTAAAACCGAAGGAGGCAGTCGCCACGAGCTTCGTGGTCGCGGAGAACAGGAGGTCCGTCCCCACCGCAACCGAGGGTGATTGCCCGAACGCCAGCATCAATATCGGCGTCATCATCGATCCGCCGCCGACGCCGGTAAGGCCGACCATGGTGCCTACCAGAAATCCCGCGCCTGCATAGAGAGGAATGTCGGTCATTGTTGCTTCAATTGAAGATCATGGGACCCGAATCGAGATCCCGAATAGAGTACCAGCCGGTAGCCACATCATTTAGACCAGGTTGCTATGAGCGTATATCTCGTCGCAACGCGTCATGGATTGAGGGCAAAACTGAGTATGCTCTCAAACGCACTCTAATATGCTCTCGAGGGAACATGGCCGCAAGGAACCCGTGCGAGTGCGCCCTAGCGGGTCGAACGGGCGCTCACCCGGCCATGACCTCACGCGAGAGTCAGTAGATCTTGTCGCCCTTTCCCACCCCAAAAGGCGACAACGGCGCGGAGATGCCGTTCACCGAGGTACCGCCATTGTGGATGGCGGGAAAAAACGGCTGCATGCTTTGGGGGAAGCCAAAAGTCGGCTTCGTCAGCGCGTCGAGCCGGCCAACCTCCTCGGCCGAGAGTTTCACGTCGAGCGCCTTCAGGTTGTCCTCGAGCTGGGCGAGTCGCCGCGCGCCGATAATCGTCGAAGTCACACCGGGCTGCGACTGAACCCAGGCCAACGCTACACGCGCGGCCGTACTGCTGTGCGCCTTGGCGATGATGTTCAGCTCATCGACGATCGCGTAGGTCCTCTCAGTGAGGTGGCTGTCTGCGAAGGGGCCCCGATCTGCCTTGACCTGGCCGGCATTCTGGCGCGTGTATTTGCCGCTGAGCACCCCGCTCTTGAGCGGCGACCACGGCGTGATGCCAAGGCCCAGCTCGAGAGCCATCGGCACGAGCTCCTGCTCGACCGTTCTTTCGAGCAGGGAGTATTCGATCTGCAATCCGATGAATGCGGACCAGCCGCGGAAGCGCGCCGTTACATTCGCCTCGACGATTTTCCAAGCCGGGGTGTCGGACACGCCGAGGTAACGCACCTTGCCGGCGCGCACCAGGTCCTCGAGCGCGGCCATCGTCTCCTCGATCGGCGTGTGCACGTCCCAGTTGTGCAACCAGTACAGATCGATGTAGTCGGTCTGCAGGCGGCGCAGCGAGTTTTCGCACTGCGCAATGATGGACTTGCGCCCCGATCCGCCGCCGTTTGGATCGCCGGGATACAGATTGCCGCTGAACTTCGTGGCGATGACAAGCCGGTCGCGCCGGGCGCTGTGGCGGCCTAAGTGGTCGCCGATGATCTTTTCGGAATGACTTTTCGTGTAGAAGTTTGCGGTATCGAGGAAATTCCCGCCGAGCTCGATGAAGCGGTCGATGATCCGTTGCGACTCCTCGACGCTGGAGCCCCAGCCGAGGTCTTCACCAAAGGTCATCGTGCCGAGACAGAATGGGCTGACACGCAGGCCTGAACGGCCGAGGGTGATGTAGTGATCGAGGGGCATGGTGCTCTCCGCGTGGGTACATGGTACAATATTACGCTAGTTCAGATTAATGATAGTTTACTATTAAACTAATAAATGGCGCAAGTGCCCATGCACAAAACCGACGTCGGCAAGATTTGGTCCCTCAATTACCGTCTCGTGTCGTCGGTGATCACGAGCGTCGCCCCAGAGATCACCAAACTCGGGTTGGAGACGAAGGAGCTGTTCGTGCTCGCCGAGGTCGACGCGCGTCCGCACCCCGCGGAACTGGCCGCCGTTCTCTGCATGCCGAAACCCAGCGTGACGATGTACGTCAAGCGGCTCGAGGCGGCGGGCTTCTTGCGCCGTGAAATCGATGGCGCAGATCTGCGCCGCCACCGGCTCACGCTGACCCCCGAAGGGCGCAAGACCATGGCGCGGGGGCTTACGCTCCTGTCCAAGGCGTTCGGTGCGCGGCTCGCGCGGTTGAACTCGGCTCAGCAGTCGGAGCTCGCGGCACTGCTCGAGAAGCTGAACTGAGGTGCGCGTACCTTACGTGCGTCGATGCGCTCGATCATCGCTGCCCGTTGAGAATCCCGGCAACATCCGGCGCGGAAAGAAAACTCTCCCGCAGCGGCTCTTGTTCTGGTAATGAATTGGCCAGCCGCAGGATTGTGACGCGACTGAAATCGCGGTGCCAACG
>Ga0210388_10000357_pt1 | contig 38794 bp, 30 predicted proteins | sample IncBWC19OmetaG_FD_155485 | JGI IMG/M metagenome (GOLD analysis project Ga0210388, IMG submission 155485) | Forest soil microbial communities from Barre Woods Harvard Forest LTER site, Petersham, Massachusetts, United States - Inc-BW-C-19-O ...
ACCGGCTGGCACATATTCGTGGAACCGGAGGCGGCGCGCGTGGTGGATGTGAAATTTTCCAATCTGCCAAGCGGTGAGGCGTTGAAAAAAATGCTCGGCGACCTGAACTTCGCCTTTGTGCCGAAAACGAACGGGCCTTCGGAACTTTACGTTTTTGTCACCGTGCAAGGCAATGCCACGCACCCGATCCTCGCGAAGAGGGTCTTAAGATCTTCCAAGCCGAAACGGGTGCCGAACCAGCTCATTGTGAAGCTCAAGCCCGGCGCGGACATCGAAGCCCTGGCCAAGCGCGTCGGTGCCAAGGTCGTCGGGCGCGATGACAAGCTGGGGGTTTACCTCCTGCAATTCGACAACGACGCCGATATGCAAGCGGCGTTGGGCGAGTTGAAAGGCGACAGTGATGTGCAGGATGTAGATTATAATTATTATTACGATCTGCCGACCCAGCCGCAGTCGGCCGCAAATCTGACGGCCGCCCAGCCGAAGCTGACGTTGGACGACTCAAAACCCGGCGATCCATGTCAACCGATCGTGGCGGTGATCGACACGCAGGTGCAATCACTCGGCAGCCAGCTGGACCAGTTCGTGATGCCGCCGGTCTCGGTCGTTGGGAATAATCTGGCGGCGCCGACCGGCCTCACGCACGGCACGGCCATGGTGAGCACGGTGTTAAATGCGATCTCGCAATCCAGCGGCGGACACACCGGCGTAAAAGTGCTGCCGGTCGTGATCTACGACTCCGGCGACCAGACGACGACCTGGAACGTGGCGCTTGGCGTGCAGGCGGCGGTGAACAATGGCGCATCCGTGTTGAACATGAGCCTCGGCGGCACGGGCGACAGCTCGGTGCTGGACGACATCGTCCAACAGGCGGAAGCCCAGGGCGTCGTGATCTTCGCGGCGGCAGGCAACCAGCCGGTCGCCACCCCGACGTATCCGGCCGCATTGCCCGGTGTGAATGCGGTGACGGCCTTGAGCGCGCCGGGACAACTGGCGTCCTATGCGAACTACGGAAGTTTTTCATCATTGGCACTGCCGGGCACGAGCATCGTGGCGCAGGGCGGACAAACATGGATGGTCCAGGGAACCTCGTCGTCGACGGCCTATGCCTCGGGAATAGCGGCGGGCACGAAAAGTGTGAATTGCGGTTCCTGGTCGCAGATTGAAAGCGCCATGCAGCAGAAATTTCCCGTGCCGCAAAACCAGCAATGAAACCATCCCCGGCTACGAGGATGACGGGAGAATGATCAGTCGTGCGACGAAAGACAGCCGTATTTGGCGAAGAGACCGATGAACAAAGCCATGGTGGCGACCAGCAGCCATGGCGTCCCGTGCATCAGCAGCACAATTCCCCAGCTGATCAGCAGGGTGAACATGAGGAAAACGAACACGGCCATCAAAAATTTCATCGGCGGAAATTGTATCCGGCGGCGGCGCGGTGGCAAGCAATTCAGTCGCCGTTTTAAGAAGTATCCTGGTTCCGAGAAGCCGGTGGGGCGAGCGTCCTCGCGAGCCGTCGTGAGCCTTGGGTTTAAGCGGCTCGCGGGGACGCCCGCCCCACCGGTTTCAGACCTCCGCCATTTTATTGGCATTTGGCCGCCGCCGATGTATGTTTTGGGAGGCGGCAAGCCGCCGAATTTTATGGACGAAAAGAAAATCTGCGCTGTTTGCAAAGAAAAGCCCGCCACGGTTTTCTTCACGAACATCACCCCGGAAAACAAGCTGGTGAACTTGAACCTGTGCGAGGAATGCGCCAAGGCCAAGGGCTTCAATGACCCGTCCGGCTTTGCGGTGGCGGACATGCTGCTCGGCCTCGGCGCCTCGCAGGAGATCGCGGAGGCGGCGGGGGCGGACCTGAAATGCCCGCGCTGCGGATTTTCGCAGGCGGACTTCAAGAAATCCGGACGGCTGGGCTGTCCGGATTGCTACAAAACTTTTGCCGAGGGCCTTTCCGGCCTGCTCAAGACGATGCACAAGGGCACGCGGCACGCGGGCAAAACGCCCGAGGCGCTCCGTTCCACGCGCGAGAATTCGGACCGCCTGAAACAGCTTCAGAAAAAGCTCACGAAGGCCATCGACGAGGAAAATTACGAGGTCGCCGCGGCGTTGCGCGATGAGATCAAATCCCTGGGTGCACCCGCCGTCAAATCGCGATGAAAGACATCCATTCATTTCTCTGTTCGCCCGCCGAATCCACGCACCGGCACGGGCCGCACGACCGCATCGTGATCTCCAGCCGGGTGCGCCTGGCGCGCAATATCCGCAATGCGCCGTTTCCGGGCTGGGCCAAGAAACCGGACCGCGTGAAGACGCTGGAAATCATCCAGCCCGCCATCAGCGCGCTGCCGCAGATGGGCGATTCGTTCGCCGAGGCGATGGACAATTTCACGCAGCTCGACAAACAGATTCTCGTCGAGCGCCACCTCATCAGCCGTGAACACGCGGCCAAAAGCGCCGGGAGCGGCCTCGTGTTGAATCGCGACGAGACGTTTTGCGTGATGATCAACGAGGAGGACCACCTGCGCATGCAGGCGTTGCGCCCCGGCCTGCAACTGCGCGCGGCGTGGAACGCCATTGATGGCTTCGATTCCGCGCTGGAGAAGAAACTCGATTTCGCCTTCGACAACGACCTCGGCTATCTGACCGCGTGCCCGACCAATTTGGGGACCGGCATCCGCGTCAGCGCCATGCTGCATCTGCCCGGCTGCGTCTTGGACGAGCAGATCAATCCGATCATCCAGTCCGTCAACAAGCTCGGCCTCGCCGTGCGCGGGCTTTACGGCGAAGGCACGGAGGCGCTCGGAAATGTGTTTCAGGTTTCCAACCAGATGACCCTTGGCGAAAGCGAGACGGTCATCGTGGAACGGCTGGAAAAAGTCCTCGCCCAGATCATCGAGCATGAGCAGAACGCGCGCGAACGGCTGCTGGAAAAGAAACCGAAGATGGTGTTCAACCATATCGGCCGCGCCTACGGCATCCTGGCGAATGCGCACAGCATTTCGTCGAAGGAAACGATGAATCTGCTTTCGTTGATGAAGCTCGGCGTGGATATGGAATTATTTCCCGGCACCGAGCGCACGTTGGTGGACGAACTTTTTCTCACCACCCAGCCGGCGCATCTGCAGAAGCGGGTATCCGACAAGCTCTCCGCCGAGGAACGCGACCTCATCCGCGCCGACATGCTGCGCGAACGCTTGAAAAGCGTGAACCGGCCGCTGACCAAGACGCCGGGCACGGGAAATTAGCGTGCCGTGTGGCCCAAGGGCGCGATCACGGTTTGATGGTTGGACCGGATTAAGCCCAAAGCCGCAGACCAATCAGTCCCCAATATCCATAATAAATGGCGGTCGCAATCATGGCCAGGACAACCAGGACAGAGTGCCAATAGACGATGCGTTTCATCGGTGCTTTTCGTTTTTGAACGGCGGCGTAAAGTCCCATCACCGCCGCCACCGGAAAGGCGATGCTGGCGAGCATGATGCCGATCGTCAGGTAAGTGGGGGCGCCTAATAAATTGACGTCGTCAATATATTTGTGCGTGAGTATTCCCCGAAATCCACAGCCAAGCAGGGCATCAAAGGTCAGCAGCAAGGCGGCGCTGACCAGCGGCCACGCCCGCACGGATAACGGCCCCGGTTGATATTGCGTGCTGAACAATCTTCTAAAAATCCAAACCGGAGCGAAAAACAGGGCGCTTAACACCAGCACCGAAACCAAAATCATTCCGACTGTCTGCGCCCAGAATTCCAGCCCGGAAATTTTCTCGAAAGTCAGGAAACCGCATTGGACCAACGTCTGTCCCTCGGCATCCGGCAGCAAAGCCAGCGTGGCCAGGGATTCATCCGGGTCTCGAAACAGCCGCTCCGACATGGGCACCCACCGGTCGTTGGCAAAGCCAAAGGTGCTGCCCGAAAGTCCATCGGCGGTGAAGGTCAACTTCTTCACGTTTAGCAAACGTTCCAACCCATAAGACCACTGGAAGTCCGGGCTGACGAGTTGATAGTATCCCCCGTAATGTTGTTTGATTTCAGTTTGAACCGGCACCACCGGCGGCAGTGCCGGTGGAACCAAATTCCTGGTGATGTACTGGCGAAGGAGTTTTCCGATCTGAAACGTGGCATTAAAATTCCCTGAATTGAGCATGACAATGTAGCCGCGACCCTGATCGGGAAGATAAGCCATTTGGGTGGTGCCGCCCATGACGGCGCCATTATGCCCGCGAAAAACATAGGGACCTTCAACCATCGGGTAATTGGACAAGCCGTAATTGATCATATCGCCCAAGGCCGCCGACGGCATCGTTTCCGTGGTTTCCATGCGCTGGATTGACGCCGGTTGGAGCACTTGAGCCCCGTCGAGGTTGCCGCGTTGGAGATAAAAACGGAGATAGTTGGCCATGTCGCTCACGGACGCATTGAGGGCGGCGGTTGGCCGGAGCGCTATGTGCCAGTAGGGATAAGGCGTGATGCCATCGGAATGATACAGCCTGGCCAGCTGTTGCTGCACTCGGGGGGTATAAAAATAATCGGCGGTGTTCATGTGCAGCGGTTTGAAAATGTGCTCCTGCACGTAATCCTCAAAACGCTCGCCGGATGCCTTTTCAATGACTGCCGCCATCACCCCGGGACCCGAACTACAATAAGCCATGCGGGTTCCCGGCGGCCAGCGGCAGACGCGCGAAGCCGTGTTCACGGCCAGTGCGTCCTTCAAAGACATGGGCGTCGGGTCGTCGAGCGCGTATTCGCAAAAATGCATGTCATCAAAGCCGGAAGTGTGTTCCAACAAATGGACCAGCCGCACCGGATTGGTTGCCTCCCACGGGTTGGCAAAGGGCACGTCGGGCAACCATTGTCTCATGGTGTCCGTCAATTTAAGTTTGCCTTGCTCCTGCAACTGGAGCGCCGCCACCGCCACAACCGATTTGGAAATCGAACCGAGGCGGAAAAGCGTGTTCGTGGTGACCGGTCGATTGGCGGCAACATCGGCTTTACCGATGCCAGCCAGCCATTCCACCCGGTCGCGGGAAACGATGGCGATGGCAGCGCCCGGCGTTTTGGTTTCCTGCAAGACCGATTCGATCTCCGTTTGCAGATCGGGAATAGATTTTGGGACACTGTTGCTTTCGGACGCAGACGCATGGCATAAGCTTGCTGCCAATACCAGCAGTCCCGGCCAGCGAATCAATTTTGCCAGGGGCGCAATCATTTGTTTTGGACCGGGCACTTGACGATCGCAGCCGCGAGGCCGCCCGGCAAAGGTTTACGCCTGGTTTCCTGGCCCCAGCCCAAGTGCTCGCGCAACGAAAGACCGTACGAGTCCAAGAGCGTGGCCAGGGTTTCCTTGACCGGTGGCCCGCTTGGAATCCAGAACGTCTGGGATTCACGGCATACTTTTAGAATGGCTTTGTGCAAACGACCAAGCGGTTTGCGGTGCATCTGGTTGACAACATCGGTGGCATAATCGAACACCACGACGCTGCCGGGTGCGACGGTGGCAATGGTACGAAGGGTTTCCTCCATCGCCTCGCGGCTCAAGTAGTAGGTCACACCTTCCCAGAGAAAGTACGCTGGTTTGCGTGGATCAAAACCGGCCTGGACCAGATTATCCAGCCAATTGTCGGTCAAAAAATTGGCAGGGACGAAGGTGACACCGCTGGTGGCGACTCCGCATTGATGCAACAGCTTAAGCTTGAGTTGCTGGGTCTTCGGCAGATCAACCTCGAAACAACGAATCCCGTGGTTGTGTTGCAACTGCAAGGTCCGCGTGTCAAAACCCGCGCCCAGGACGACGAACTGTTCGACGCCCGGCAGATAATGTTCAATCGCACCGTCAACAAATGTGGACCGTACATGGGTTTGGTGCTGGACCGGCGGAATTCCTTCATAGGGATAGCGGAGGCTTTTTGGAACATACCCGGTCAACCGATGGCCCAGCAGCACGGGAAGCGCCATGGCATACAATCCAGCGTAGGAATGGTTGGGCAGGACCTTAATCAATTTTGCGCAAGCCTCATCCGGCCTTAACCCAAGTTGATGTTGCATCCACCGCGTGGACATCGGGCCCAGGGCCGTGGCCGAGACTCCCAGCTGGCGACTCATGAAAGTCCGGTGGACGACGTAAGCGGTCCCGACGACGAGCACAACCGGCAAAAAGACAATCCAGATGAGAACGGACAACCAAACCGCCGGGAGCGGATACCTGGTTGGTTGTTCTTTTACGAAGGTCATAAAGGCACAGGCAACCTTGAGAACGCGGTCGTAACGGCACAGTCCGGGCACAAAAATGATGCCGTCCAGATTTTGAGCCTGTTCGTATATTGGCCAAGCATGGCGAAGAGAATTGCAAATTGCCCAATTTAAACCAAGTGTTCTAATCGACGAGGTCTTGCCGTGTATTTGCATTTGACTTATCAGGAAACGAGACCAACTTGTGAGCGTTAGAGCGGTTTAAAAAAATTTATACCCATTCGGTATCTGGGATAGAAAGGGCGGTCTTTTTGAGTTTTGGCTTCGTTTCGGCTCAGTTACAGGGTTGTTCAAACCTGCGCCTTCGCCAAAGCCTCGCCAAAACTCAAAAATCCTCGCTCCGAATGATTATAAATTTTTTTAAAACGCTCCAGCACGGCGAAAACAAACAAAGAAAACATCATGAGCAATGAACAACAGCCGGTTAAAATCACCCGCGAGCAATTGGTTGATTTCTTGAATGAAGATCTGGCGGGAGAATATCAGGCGATCATCGCCTACACCGTTTACAGCCAGATGCTTAAGGGAGCCGCGTATACCGACATAGCGCGTGAATTGGAGGTTCATGCCGTCGAGGAGTTGCAACACGCCATAAAAATCGCAAAACAGATAGATTATCTGGGAGGCACCCCGTGTGTGACGCCGAAACCGGTGAAAGTTTCCGAGGATGCAGTGACGATGTTGCGTGCCGATCTGGAGAATGAACAGCAAACCATCAAGCGTTATCGCTTGCGCATCCAGCAGGCGGAAGCCTTGGGCGAATATGCCTTAAGCGAAACGCTTCGGACGATCATTGTTCAGGAGCAGGAGCACGAAATGGACCTGAGCGATGCCCTCGGGATTGACGTCCCTCGTAATTAATTTTCCCTTACTTTCCAGGGCAGCTTGTGCCTCCTGCCATCGCCGCGCTTCGGCCCGGACTGTCAACGCCCAGGATGATTTCAATCCCTTTGAGATGGGGTGAATACCCCATGTCATTTGTAAATATTCCAGCTACAATATCGTCCATGACAGCCAAAATCACGGGGCAAGCGGGAGAGCCAAAAAAGAAGGTTATCGTTGAGAAAAAGATGTCGTTATTTGGACAATCCATAGCATTCGCGCAGGCGTTTCCAATGCTGGCGGATTTGAAGGCAACGATCTGGGTTCGCGTCCACGGCAGCACGGAAAAAAATCCACCAGAACGGCATTTTAGTTTGGGCGATCCTCCGGCAGAGCTTATTCATTGTCCGAGAACCGGATGCATGAACGGCGGGTGGCCCCTCGGTAATATTGTGCGGGACATGATCGCAAAACGCGAAACGCACCGGAAGGTTGAAGGCAAGTGCACCGGCAGGCAATGGGTGACCGGCCCGGCGTATCGGGATTGTGCAACCCATTTCTCGGCAGAAATTGAACTGACGTACGAGCCGGACTAGCCAAAGAGGCAATCACGGCAAGCCCCCCTACCCCTTTCAATGTCTTTTGCAAGGCGCTTAGAAGGGCAGCACGGCCAGCTCCTTGGTAGGGTTACACCCCATGGCAACCGCCGGGCCTGTAGATTATCTTTATAGTATCGAAAAAGCGAGATGGTCAGCGCCGATATCGGGAGACAGCCTAGATCACCAACACGACTGTAAGCAGTCCGGATGGTTGACGTGATAACAGTTGTCCCGGGGCGACAGACCCTTTTTCGTGACATGACAGGGCGTTAAAAGAGACTTCCAAGCTTCACCGAAGTTCTGAAAGCGACCGTCGGTAATCCACTATGACTTTCAGTCCGCTCAGGCATATTTTGGTGGTTGATGACGAACAATTTGTCCGGAAACTGCTTTCCGATTTGTTGACCGATGTCGATTATCAGGTGGACACCGCCGAAGATGGCGCGGCCGGCTGGGAAAAACTTCAGTCCCGAAACTACGACCTGCTGGTCACCGACAACCAAATGCCCAAGGTGACCGGGGTGGAACTGGTCCGGAAAATACGCACGGCGCAAATGACCCTGCCCATCATCATGGTCACGGCCACGCCGCCGGAAGACATTGAAGAACTCCAACTGGCGGCGGTTTTGGAAAAGCCGTTTGGCATCAAACAACTGGCGCGGGCGGTGGAAGAGGTTTTTCACCAGCAATCGCAAATCCGGGATGCCTCCAAACTGAAAAAGATTGCCCGCCAGTTGCTCGCGGCCGAGACCGCCGCCGTCCAATCTTCCGGGAAAGACCTCCCGGAGGTATTTCCCGTCTATGATAAATTGCGCGGGCCGCTCAGCCGTCTGATCGGGGCCGTGGGTCTTCACTCGCTCATGACCCGGGCGCTGACCCAGGCCAATGGAGAAATTCACCAGCTTGACGGGGTGCAGGTCAATGCCGACGGCTGCCTGGAAGGGCTGGGCCAACTGGAGTTGCGCACCGTCGCCGCCAGTGAAGCCATGCTGGTGTCGCACTTGCTCGGCCTTTTGGTGACCTTGATCGGACCGTCCCTCACCTTGCAGTTGTTGCATGATACCTGGCCTAACCTCGAAGACCTCAACCTTTGAAAGAGAACCAAATGAAAAACGCCTTGAAAAAAAATAAAATAACGGCACGCGCGTCCTTGATGAAACCGGATTTGATGCGGCGGGTGAAAATCCGCCAGCTGCCCACGGGGGTGCGCGGCCTGGATGAAATTCTGGGCGGCGGGTTGCCGGAGTTTTCCTTTAACATCATCGGAGGGGCGCCGGGCAGCGGCAAGACCACGCTGGCGCATCAAATCATTTTTGCCAATGCCACGGTAAAAAAGCCGGCGCTTTATTTCAGCGTCCTGGGTGAACCGGCCCTGAAAATGTTGCGCTACCAGCAGCAATATTCCTTCTTCGACCCCTCCAAGCTGGGCCAGGCCGTCCGCTTTATAAATCTGACCGAGGTCGTTTTGAAAAAAGACCTGGACCAGGTCATGGCCGAGATCGTCCGGGAAGTGCAGGCCGTGAAGCCCGGCATCGTGGTGGTGGATTCTTTCCGCAATGTGACGCGCCAGTCCGGGAGCGGGGAGAACGAAATCGACCTGCAAGGCTTCGTCCAGCGCCTGGCCTTGTTCCTGACGAGCTGGCAGGCCACCACGTTCATCATCGGCGAATATTCCGAGGCGGAGGCGCGCGACAACCCGGTGTTCACCGTGGCGGACGGGCTGCTATGGTTGACGCAAAATGCGGAACGCAATTCCGTGGTGCGAAAATTGCAGGTGGTCAAGCTGCGCGGACAGGGATCGGTGCCGGGCTTGCACACCATCCGCATCACCGGCGACGGGTTGCAGGCTTTCTCACGCACACTGGGACTGGTGGGGATGAACAAAAAGCCCGCCGGCCGGCGGCTGCTTTCGATCGGCATTCCTGAACTCGACAAGATGATGGGCGGCGGTATTTATGAAGGTGACAGCGTGCTGGTCTCCGGCCCTTCGGGGACGGGCAAATCGGCGCTGGCCACCCAGTTTCTCGCCGAGGGACTGCGCCGGGGCGAGGCGGGCATCGCCGCCATCTTTGAAGAGCGCCCGGCGGGCTATACGGCGCGGGCCGCCACGTTTGGCCTGGATCTGGAGACGCCGCAAAAAACCGGGAAGCTCGAAATGCTCTACCTTCGTCCGCTGGACCTCTCGGTGGATGAAACCATGCAGGAAATCCTGGATGCCGTGAAGCGAACGAACGCAAAACGGCTCGTGATCGATTCACTGGTGGGATTTGAAATGGCGCTGGCCCCCGGTTTCCGGACGGACTTCCGCGAATCGCTCTACCGCATGATCGCGGCGCTAACCAGCGCAGGCGTGACGATCTTCACCACCGTCGAGGTGGAGGACACCTTTGATGCAATGTCCTTCAGCCATTACACGATTTCATTTCTCACGGACGACATCATCCGGCTGCGCTACGTCGAGATCGAGGGGCAGTTGCGTAAAATAATCATGGTGATCAAAATGCGCGGCGGCAATCACAGCAAGGATATCCGGGAATATGTCATCAATGACAAGGGCGTGGTGGTCATCGGCCCGCGGCAGACCGACTATGCGCGCCTGACGACCGGGTTGCCGGAACGCACCGGCCAGATCAAGGAGAGCGCGCCGGAACCGAAAGCCCTGCCCACCGCGGCGTAGTGATAAGATCAGATGCAGAAGCCAGAGCGGTTCAGGAAAAACTGCAGCCATCTTGGCCGGGCCGGCACAATGTGAAATGAGCGCCGCCTTTCCCCTCATCCTGACGTGGACTCATTCGCTCCCGCTCATTCGGCCTTGCGGCCTCCGGCGTTGCCGGATTCCTTTTGCTGCTTCCCAAGCAGCAAAAGTCTCCCTTGGGGAGAAGGAACAGCAGTTGCACATTTTCTCCTTCGCGAAGACCAACCGAGCCGCTGACCGTTCCTAATTCGCCAAGACTCTGCGAGCATTGCATCATTATCGGGTTCATGGTGAGGAAGGGGCAACACTGTGCCATAAGCGGCCACGGTTTTTATGAAATTGCCATAAAAGGCATTTTCTATGCTCCGGTTGGTTTCGGAGCGTCCGGTTGATCCAACACCTCCCGTATTTTATTTGCCAGCGCGGAGGGCGTGAATGGTTTTTGCAGCAGCGCCACGCCGGGGGCCAGCACACCTTGATGGACGATGGCGTTTTCGGTGTAGGCGGAAGTGAAAAGGATCCTGGTTCGTGGATATAAAGCCTGCACGCGGTCGGCCAGCTCCTTGCCGCTCATATGAGGCATGACGACATCCGTGAACAATAAATCAATGTGTCCGATGTCACGCTGATGTTTCAGGCTTAACGCCTCGACGCCATTCGTGGCCGTCAAGACCGTGTAACCCAGCCGTCTTAACAAAATTGCGGCCATTTCCCGCAAGGCGGGATCGTCCTCGGCCAGCAGGATGGTCTCCGTTCCGCGCGGCAGATCGGGAGAATCCAGCGGCCGGACGAGAGGCTGCGCATCTGATTCAAACTGGGGCAGATATATTTTGAAAGTCGTGCCGCGTCCGGGTTCGCTATAGACGCTGATGTGGCCGCCGCTTTGTTTGATGATGCCATAACAGGTGGACAATCCCAGACCGGTGCCCTGGCCCACGTCCTTGGTGGTGAAAAACGGCTCGAAGACCCGGGCTTTCACCGCGTCACTCATGCCCGTGCCGGTATCGGTGATGGCCAGCATCACATAGCCGCCCGGCTTCAATTCGGGATAACGGCCGACGCTCTGATCATCAAAGGCGAGGTTGGCGGTTTCCATAATGAGCTTGCCGCCGTTGGGCATGGCATCGCCCGCATTGATGACCATGTTCAGAATGACCTGTTCCAACTGTCCGGCATCCGCCTTCACCAACCGGAGGCCGATGGCAGGAACAAGGCACACAACCGCCGCCCGGCCCATCAAATGGCGCAGCGTGCCTTCCAGGCCGGCGAGGACGGTGTTCAAATCAAGGAGTTCAGGCCGGAGAATCTGCTTGCGTCCATAAGCCAGCAACTGCCGCGTCAAGGACGCGGCCCGGTTGGCTGCGTTCGTGATTTCGATCGCGTTTGTGGTCAGGGGACTGCCGGCGGGAAGGTCTTCAAGCAGGAGTTCGCTCTGACCGATGATGGCCGTCAGGATGCTGTTGAATTCATGCGCGATGCCGCCCGCGAGCTTGCCGACCGTCTCCATTTTTTGCGATAGAAACAATTTTGCCTCCAGCTGTTTCCGCAAGGTGACATCGTGCTGGATGGCGACAAAGTGGGTGATTTTTCCGCTGACATTGCGCAGGGGTGCGATTTGCCATTCCAAATTAAATTCAGTGCCGTCCTTGCGGTAATTGATGGTTTCGCCGTCGAACACCCTGCCCTGTTCCAAGTTTACCCGGAGCCGGTCCAGCACGGCCCGGTCCGTGCGCGGTCCTTGTAAAATACGGGGGGTTTTCCCAATGATTTCCGCCTCAGAGTAGCCGGTCATTTTGGTGAAGGCGGGATTGACGAAAACAACGGCCGGCCCCGGCAAATCCAGTTCGGCGCCGGTGATCATGATGGACTCCTTGGCCTGTTCCACGGCGGAGCCGAGCAATCGCAACGATTCTTCCGTCCGTTTATGTTCGTGGATTTCCGTCTGGAGCGCCTGGTTGGCCTGTCGCAACTCGCCGGTGCGCGCGGCGACCATGCCCTCCAGCTCCTCCATTTTTTTCTTGGACTGCTGCAACAGCCACCATTTTTCCGTGAGCGCGTGCGCCAGTTGGAGCGCTTCCACGGTGTCAAAGGGCTTTTTGAGAATGACCAGCCCGTCGTGGTTGCCGATCTTTTCGAACATCTCGTCCCACGAATAATCGGCGTAGGCCGTGCAGATGACGATCTGGACTTCAGGATCAACCTCCCAAATTTTCCGCGTGGTTTCCACGCCGTCCATGCCCGGCGGCATGCGGATGTCCACAAAAGCCATCGCGTAAGGCCGCCCGGCGTCCAGCGCCTGCTTCACCAGCATCACTCCCTCCTGTCCCTGATACGCCGAGTCAATTTCGTATTGGATTTTCCGGACCGTATTCGCCGGCTGGCCAAAGATCTGCGCCTCGGTCACATCCAACGCGGCGGCGGCAACCGTGCCGGGAGAAAGAATTTTCCGAAAGTCATCGTGGATCGCGCGGTTGTCATCAATGATCAAAATCCGCCGGTTTTTTTTGTGGTCTGGTTCAATCATGCGGCGGCAATGGTTGTGGACGTGTTGGCCGCGGTTCCGGCAGCGGGATCCCGGTCGAACCGGCCGGGGAAATTTCGTTTCAGCAATTTCTCAATCTCGCTGATCTTCACCGGTTTGGAGATGTAGTCATCCATGCCGGCCTGCAAACAGCTTTCGCGGTCGCCCTCCATGGCGGCGGCGGTCATCGCGATGATGGGGATGGGCGCGAGCGAGCGCTCTTTTTCCAAGGCGCGGATTTTGCGCGTGGCCTCGAAGCCGTCCATTTCCGGCATCTGGCAATCCATGAAAATCAGGTCGTGCGCGCCGCGCTGCCAGGCGGCCAGCGCCTCCACCCCGTTGTTGGCAATCTCAATTTCGCAGCGAAGTTTGCGCAACTGGTGGGTGGACACCATCTGGTTCACCAGATTGTCCTCCACCAAAAGAACCCGCATCACCGGGCCGCCGCCGGGCCGCTTTGGCGCCGGTGCGCCGGCCGGGCCGGGCGTGCTGACGCTGCCGGAAGCCAGACATTTTTCCAGGTGGACGTTAAATGAGAAGGTGGAACCCTTGCCTTCGGTGCTCGCGACCTCAATGGTTCCCCCCATCAATTCCACGAGCTTCCGGCAAATGGCCAGACCCAGGCCGGTGCCGCCGAACTTGCGGGTGGTGGAAGCATCCGCCTGCGTGAAGGGTTGGAACAATTTTTGGCGGGATTCCTCGGACAATCCGATGCCGCTGTCGCGGACATCAAAATGAACCTCGCCCGATCCGCCCCGGTTGGACAATTCAACGGCCACTTCACCGTGTTCAGTAAATTTGATGGCGTTGCTCATGAGGTTCAACAGCACCTGCCGCAGGCGGTGCGGATCACCGCGCAAAGTCCCGGGCATGCCCGGGGCGACGGACCAGATCAGTTTGATGCCCTTGCTTTTGGCACGCTCGGCCAGAAGTTCCACCACGCTCTCCACCGTCTGGCGCAGGTCAAAGTCAACCGCCTCCAGACTCATCTTGCCGGCCTCGATCTTCGAGAAATCAAGGATGTCATTCAGGATGGTGAGCAAGGCATCGGCGCTCTGCTGAACGGTCCGGGCGTAATTGCGCTGTTCGGACGCCAGTTCCGTGTCGAGCAGCAGGTCAATCATGCCGATGATGCCGTTCATGGGCGTGCGAATCTCATGACTCATCGCGGCGAGAAATTCGCCCTTGGCCCGGCTGCCGGCGGACGCGGCCGACGCGAGCTGGTTGGCGCGCTCGGTCTCTTTCAACAGACTCTGGTTGGCCGCCGTAAGTTCAGCGTTGGCGCTCTGCACCGCCGCCGTCCGTTCCCCCACCAGGTTTTCCAACTCATCCACTTTGCGCATGGCCTGCCGGTGCAGATGCCATTTTTCCGTGAGCGCGTGCGCCAGTTGGAGCACTTCAACCGGATCGAAAGGCTTTTTAAGGATGACCAGCCCGTCGCAATTGCCGATCTTTTCAAACATCTCATTCCAGGAATAATCGGAATAGGCCGTGCAGATGACGATTTGGATGTCGGGATCAATCGCCCATATTTTCTGCGTGGCTTCCACGCCGTCCAAACCGGGCGGCATCCGCACGTCCACAAACGCCAGGGCATAAGGCCGTCCCGCTGCCAGCGACTTTTCCACCAGCATCACTCCTTCCTGTCCCTGATAGGCCGAGTCAATTTCATATCCGAATTGCTGCACCGTATTCGCCGGCTTCCCGAACAGCGCCTCCTCCGAGGCGTCCAACGCCGCCCTCGCAGTTGTGCCCGTGGCAAGGACCTTGCGAAAGTCATCGTGGATGGAATGCGTGTCGTCAATCACCAGAATCCGCCGGTTTTTTTCGTGGTTCAATTCAGTCATATCAGTTTCCTTTTTCTTCTGTCGGGCAAGGCAGCTCCAGCGTGAACGTCGCCCCCCGGCCCGCGCCGTCGCTGGCAACGCCCAACGAACCGCCCATTTCCTTGGCCGCCAGCGCGCCGCTGTGCAGGCCGAAACCATGGCCGTCCTTGCGCGTCGTAAAACCGTGGTTGAAGATGCGGAGGAAATTCTCCGGCGAAATCCCGACGCCATTATCCGCGACAGAAACTTTGATCCGGCCGTCAGCGTTGGCCACGCGCACGGTCAACCGCTTGTCCGGGCGTGCCGATTCCTGGCAGGCGTACTTGGCATTGCGGATCAAGTTGACGAGGATTTGCAGGATCTTGTGCTTCTCGACGTTCATTGGCGGCACATCTTCAAACTCGCGGACGACTTCCACGCCGTGGCGGTTCAGCGCGCCGAGATTCATGCGCAGGCCGTCTTCCACCAATTCCCGGAGGTTGATGACTTCCTTGACGCCGGAAACGCGCGCGTAAGTCTGCTGCATGGTCACAATCTCCTTGATGTGTTCAATGTTCTTGAGGAGCAAAGTCAGTTCATTGACGGTCGTCTTTTGATCGGCCAGCAGATGTTCGGATAATTGGGCCAGATACGCGGGCAACTGTTTGCCCTTCGTGTCGCTGGTGATAAACGCACCCAGGTCGCGCTCGTGTTCCTGAAACATCGCCACCACCTTGGCCAGACTGGCGGCCTTGGATTTTTTCACGCTGTCCACGACAAGGCTGGCCGAGACGTTGACGCTGTTGAGCACGTTGCCGACATTGTGGAGCACGTTGGTGGCGATTTCCGCCATGCCCGCCTGCCGCGAGGTCTCCAGCAATTGCTTGTGCATCTGTTCCAGCCTGGCTTCCGTTTTCTTGATGACCGTGATGTCCTTGGAGATGCCGAACGTGCCGATGATCCGGCCGGATTTGTCGCGGAGCGGCATTTTGCTCGTCAATGCCCAGCTCTCCCGACCGTTTTTCATGATTTCTCTTTCCACCTTGCCAATCAATGCGTTGCCGGTACGGATGATTTCCTGCTCGTCCGCAAAGGCGGGGCGCGCGTATTCTTCCGCAAAAAAATCAGAATCCGATTTGCCCTTCAGCTCATCCGCGCTCTTCAACCCAAAAAGTTCGGCCTGGACTTTGCCGGCGATTAGAAAACGGGATTCCGCATCCTTGAAATAAATCGGGTCCGGCGAATAATCCAGCAGCGAGCGCAGCAAATCACGTTCGTAGGCCAGTTCGCCGGTTCGTTCATTCAGCCGGGCCATGGCATGTGACAACTGCGTGCGGCTGCGGCGCGCGGCCAGCCGGACGAATATGACCGCCCCAAAAGCCACCGCGATGTTTGCGGTGCCGAAGATGATGGCGTTTTTTTTGATCCAACCAAAGCTGTCAAACGTCGCGTTCGCCTGCGCGCCGGAAAAATGGTAGCCGTAGTCGCTAAAGGCATCGGCGGCGAGGTCCACGCGTCCGGTCAGCGGAGGGATGTCCTGATCCATCGCCTTCATGGCGGCGGCAAAATCCGAATCTTCCAGGTTCCGGACTTTGCGGGATTCGGTGTCCAAATCGGCAAAGGCGCCTTCAAGGTTGGAGGCAAGGCGCCGGCCGTCGCCCTCGGGCAGAAGCGTCTTGAGGTGTTCCAATTCGGCGTGGGTTTGGGCCGCAATATCCTGCACCGCCTTCGCCTTGCCGGCCTTTTCATCTTGCTGGGCGAAAAGAGACTCGTAGGCATTGAGCCGGTAGATGGCCAAATCTTCCTGCAGCAACGCCAGGCTGTTGAGTGTGGGCAGACCCTGATGATCCAGCGAGGCCGCAGTCTTCATCCCGGTATCGCACACCCGCCAGAGGATGAACATCTGCACCATGGCGCAGATAAAAATCAGGAGCACGACCAGAAGAATATTGCGGAACGTCGCCCAGAGGGGGCGCATCCTCTGTTCGTAAGCCAGCGTGTCATGCGCGTCCGCGCCTTCATCCGCCGGCAAATTCAATCCTTTCGCGGGCATCGCATCGTCTTTGGAACTTGCGGTCTTGCTGGTTTTTTTGGTGTTTTCCATATTTGCCATCGTCCACCGGCGGCCGGTTAAACGGCTTTTTTATTGGGTTTATGAGGTGCCACCGCAGTCATTTGATTTCGATTTTTTTGACGCCTTTCAATTGAGTGTCGTCCGGCACGAGGGCGATGGCGCCCTTCGTCGAGGCGACCAGCGCGACCAGCGCGATCGCGTCATCCGCTTTCCTGGGTTGCGAACCCCGGCCGGAGAAAGCCAGGCGCAGCCAGAAGGTTTTGAAATGGCTGGCCTCCATGCCGCTGGCTTGTTGCAGAGCGGCATCCGTCTTGTCCGGCAGCACGACGATGATGATCACCTGTCCGTTATCCCAATACTTGGTTTTGGCGGTGTAAATGTCCTTGAGTTCATCCGCCGAGAGACTGTCGGCGGCAACACCGGGATTGGCGATCACAACCGCGCCGTCGAGCGCCAGCACCTTGACCGCGCCGGCAAGCAGCAACGCGATGAGCAGTCCGGTTTTCAACAGGAATGATTTCATATTCAGTCTCTATGATTGGGTTCTGATGGTTTTAGAAACTGATCGTCGTCTTGACCGCCAGCATGAACCAGCCGTTGTCGTTTCTCACCGGATTGGAGGCATTGTCGTTCAACAGCGCGGTGCCGTCGATGTAATGTCCTTCCACCTTGAAAACCCACCACGGCTTCGGGTCAAAACGGAATGAAAGCGCCAGATCTTTTTGTGAACTATCGGACGGCGACGTGGTCGAGGCACTTGTATAAAATTCCGTGTAATAGCCTCCGACTTCCAGCCACTGGTTAAACCGGTAGGCCGCGCCGGCGTACCACGCTTGTTGGGAAACAAAGGTATGAGTTGTGCCAAATCGGGAAGTCGTGTTCTGGCTGGCTTGAACATCGTAATATTCAGCCTGAAACGTCCAATTGTTCCACAAGTATTCCGCCGAGTATTGTTGAACGGGAAGCGTAGACCGGGCGCGCAAGGAGATGGACGCCGGGAATGGCGGCGGCGCTCCCGTAGGCTCCGTAATCTCATAGTCAAAATTGAACACATAATCCAAGGCGGCTCCGAAACGCAGGCCGTCCACCGGTGTGTTCCACCAGAGTTGGGAACCCACTGCCGTTGTCCGGTTAAAGGAAGTCACTTCCCCGCCCGCCAGCCGGTTGTTGATTAAATCGGCAACGCCGCTGCCCGCAGAGACGCCGAAGCATCCCGCGTATACTTCGTAGGAAAAGTTGCCCGCCTTGCTCAACGGGATGTTGCCAAACACCTCGCCGCCATCTATTGAGGTGGTAAAATCGCGCCAGCGCGCGTCGTAAACCCCTTGTGGCAAAAGTACATACGTGCGGCCCAGATCCACGTCTTGAGTATCATTGTAAATGCCTTGTGGCCGGCGGATCCGTCCGCCCCGGAACCCGAGATAATCATTAACGGTGTATTCCACCGAGGCATAATCGAGAAAGGGCTGGTATCTGCCGTCGTCGCCCACGGCGTATAGAAATCCCTGGGCGGTGACGTGCACGCGCGGAAGGGGATCCAGGGAGACATTCACCCCCGCTTCCGTATAGCGAAATGAGCCGGAAGTTTTGGTGTCACCGTCCAGATAATTGTACCCGCTCGAATACAAATAGCCCTGGCTGATGAAACCGTGAAAGTCCAGCGGCGGCATGTTCGTGCCAAAGAGATTAACTTCCGCCGCGTCCAGCCGGCAGCCCAGCAAGGCCATCGGCGATGCGAGGAGCAAACTTTGGGATAACCGCCGGGTGAGTTTTTTTTTCATATGCTTATGGCTGTTTCGCTGGCTGGCTGGATTAATTCGAGACAATGGAGTCAAAATTTTGCCAATGAGTGGGTTTGCTTTTGCGGGCTTCACATGGCGGCAGGAGAGCCTTAATTGTTGCTTACATCTTGTTTCCGAAAAATTTGGGTGACCGTTTCATTATCCAACATGGCACGCACGGTGCGGGCGAGGGACCCGGGGGTATAAGGTTTCTGAAGAAACGCGGTACCGGACTCCAGCAAACCCGGCGGGGCAATGATGTTGTCCGTGTAACCCGAGGTGTACAGGATTTTGAGATCGGGATAAGTTGTTTTCAACCATTCCCCCATCTCCCTGCCGCCCATCAGCGGCATGATGACATCGGTGACCACCAGCCGGATCGGCGCTCCCTTATGTCCCTCCGCGATGCGCAATCCTTCCTCGCCGTTCGCGGCGGACAGCACTTCATAGCCAAGTTTTTCCAAGATGTTGCGGGCGAGCTGCCTCACAGCGGAATCGTCTTCCACGACCAGCAGGGTTTCCGTCCCGCGCGGCAACGGGCCGGGCTGAACCAATCGGGCCGCGACACCCAACGGTTGCTCGACGCGTGGAAAATACACCTTGAACGTCGTGCCCCGGCCAACCTCGCTATCCACGGCAATATGACCGCCGGATTGTTGCATGATGGTCTGGCAGGTCGCCAAACCAAGGCCGGTGCCCTTGCCTTTCGGTTTCGTGGTGAAAAAAGCTTCAAACAGATGCGCTTTCACCTCGTCGGTCATGCCGGTGCCCGTGTCACTGACACTGAGCATCACATAGTCGCCCGGAATCACGCCCGGATGGGTGTCCGCGTAGCTGTCCGCCAGGGTGGCCTCGCTGGTGGCGATGGTGAGCCGGCCGCCCTCGGGCATGGCGTCGCGGGCGTTGACAACCAGGTTCATGAGCACCTGCCCGATGTAGCCGGAGTCGGCCTTGATGCGCCCCATTTCGCTTCCGGGAATGGTGGTCAGGGTGATGTTTTCGTCAATGAGCCGCCGTAACATTTTGTCCAGGTCTTTCACCACGTCATTGAGGTCGAGCACGATGGGTTGCACCGTTTGCTTGCGGCTGAAGACCAGCAGTTGCCGCGTCAACCCGACGGCCCGTTCCGACGCATGCTGGATCTGCTCGGAATATTTTCGCAGCGGACTGTCCGCGCCCAAGTCCGCCGTCAGCATGTCGCTGTAGCACATGATGACGGCGAGGATGTTGTTGAAGTCATGGGCCACGCCGCTGGCGAGATGGCCGATGACCTCCATTTTTTGGGCCTCGATGAACTGCGCCTCCAGCTTCTTGATCCGGGTGATGTCATGGCTGTGTTTTGCGGCGCCCACGACCTCGCCATCGCGGGCTTCGATGGGCGTGAAAGCCACCGACACATTGATGAGGGTGCCGTCTTTGCGCCGGCGTACCGTGTCAAACGCCGGCACGGCCTTGCCGGCCTTGACCTCTTTCATGATCCGCAGGTATTCCGGATAATGGTCGGGCGGGAACAGGATGGCGATGGGGCGTCCGATCATTTCCTCGGCCAGGAAGCCATAGAGCCGTTCCGCGCCGTGGTTCCAACCGATGACGATGCCATCCACCGTCTTGCTCACAATGGCGTCGTTTGAGTATTCGATGATGGCAGCCAGCCGGAAGGCGGCAATCTTCTCCTGCTCCGTTTGCGCCGGGTTGTCAGTATCGTTACCGTTTTGATGATCATTACCCATGATTTTACCCTTTCAGTTAATTTCCACACCACAATGTCCGGCTTATGAATGCCAAAAAGTGAGAAATCTGATGCGACTATGGCAGAACAAATTCACTTCGCCATGGGGTGTTCTACCCATGCCTCAAAACAGGCCTGGATGGATCACGCACGGCAAAAGTCCCGGCAGTTTAAAACTGCTGCGGCTGGTCGGCGACATAGCCGCGCTCCGGTGAATGGGGAAGGCGGTCCGAACCGGACGGCATCTGACCACGATGGGTCGCGCGGGTCTTTTGGAAGGGATGGCCGGCTTCCGGGTAACTATCTTGTTTGCTTTTAATTGTTGACAATGTTTACTTTGTTGGCTATGGTGGGCGGTGTGACGGGATCGGCTTTCGCTAAAAGCTATGGCCCGACAGGACCGATTCCGGTTTTCGGAGTTCGGGAGGGCGATTTGCAGGTTGTTCTTTGACAACGAAAATTGGTCGAGGGTCGAAAGGCGAAGGTCGAGGGAAAGAGCGGGGCTGAACGGCTCGATTTGAGCCATTTCAGCCCTGCCCGCACTTGATCACCTTCCTAAGCCCAAAGTCCGACCAAAAAAAGTGATGAGCGGACTGAAAAATCTACACTTATGTTCTCTTAAGCCGGCGAAAATCTACGCTTATGTTCGGATAAATTCGCTTATGTTCGCTTAACGGGGAAAAATAGTGACGAGGGACGGGCGATCACCGGCGAGGCCGGTCTTACCAGTCCTTCCAGACGGGCACATCCGACCAAATCCGACCAAATCAAACCTGATCGTGAGTCGAAGGACGAGGGCGAGAACGAGGAGGAGGATTCCCCTACCCCAAATCAAGCAGATAGAAACCGGTGATCATGAGTCCGGCGGCCAATACTCCGGCGATGATCATTTTGATCAATTTGTTGACGGACGTGCCGGAAGCGGGGCTGGTTTGGATGCGCGCGAATAACCAGCCAAAAAAAACGAAGAGCACGAGGATCACGGACGCGTGCGTCACCCAATGATGGCCGGTCAGTTTTTTCATTGCCGCCTGAAGGGCGGGACTTTTTTCCTTCACCATGACCAATAACGCATTCAGCACACAGCACAAAGCCAGTGAGCATCCGAAGGCGACGGTGGCCTTGGAGACGGGCGGTTTGTCCAGGTCGGGTTTCATGTTAATGGAGGTTGGCGAGCAGTCCCATTTTCACGCCCATGGCAATGACGGCACCGTGGCCTTCCATCATCAATCCGATAATCGGAATCAGGGCCGCCACCCAGAGCACCAGCCGGCGCGCTTCCTTGCTTTCCAGGAGATTGTTGGCGGTGGCGATGGGAAGGTAAGTGGCCAGGAGCAGCAGCATGATGACCAGATGTTCCTTGGTCTCCATGAAATAATTATGGGCGAACGGCCACGGGCCTTTCAGGATGAGGGCCTTGTCGGCCGGATAAAAAACCACGTACCAATAACCCCCGGCTAGAAAAGCGATCCACATGAAAACAGCCCCGGCGCGGCTCAGCCATTTTATCCGCTTCTGGTTCGCCGCATTGGCATTCAGCGTGTCCACGAAGACCCACACGGTGGTGATGATGCAGGCCACCCCGAACAGCACATGAGCCATCAAAATGATTTCATTCATAGCGGCCCCGCCGGCCGGCTGAAAGGCCCGACGAGATTGCCGGCAATCTTGACCGGCAGCAGAATTAGTTCAAACAAAAATCGTCTGCTCGCGTCCCGGCCCGACGGACGCGATGAACAGATGCGCGTTGCTCAATTCCGCGATGGCCTTGACGTATTCGCGGGCCTTTTTCGGAAGCTGCGAGAATTTTTTGCATTTCTCGGTCGGCGTGCGCCAGCCTTCGAATTCGACATAGATGGGCTGGCATTCGGCGAGCACCTGGGCGTCGTTCGGGACGTAGTCGTATTGTTTTTTGCCGTGGCGATAGGCGACGCAGACCTTGATGTTCTCAACGGTATCCAGGCCGTCGAGATTGGTGACGGCGAGGTCGTCAATGCCGTTGACCATGGTGGCGTGGCGCGTGGCGACGGCATCGAACCAGCCGCAACGGCGGGCGCGGCCGGTGGTGGCGCCGAATTCGCGGCCCATGCCGTGCAAGAGGTCGGAGATCTCCTGGTTCTCGGTCGGCAACGGTCCTTCGCCGACGCGTGTGGTGTAGGCTTTCATCACGCCGACCACACGATCCATGCGATGCGGCGGCACGCCGGAACCGGTGCAGGCGCCGCCGGCCGTGGTGTTGGACGAGGTGACGTAGGGATAGGTGCCGTGGTCGATGTCGAGGAACGTGCCTTGCGCGCCTTCGAAAAGGATTTCGACGCCTTCACGCATCTTGTCGTGCAACAGCACGACGGTGTTTTGCACGAACGGCTTGAGATACCGGCCGGCCTTGTCGTATTCGGCAAAGACCTGCTTGAACGAAAGCGGTTTCGCCCCGAGCGATTTGAGCACGACGTTGTTTTCCTGGATGCGGGCGGCCAGCTTCTCCGCGAGCCGCGCGGGATCAACGAGGTCATTCACGCGCAGGCCGACGCGCGCGGCCTTGTCGCCGTAGCACGGGCCGATGCCGCGTTTGGTGGTGCCGATCTTGTTCTTGCCCTTGAGCACCTCGCGCTGGCCGTCCAGTTCGCGATGATACGGAAACACGACATGGGCCGTCTCGCTCAACACGAAATTCTTCGGCGTGATCTTAACGCCATGTTTCTTGAGGTCCTCCATCTCGCTGACGAGGCCGATGGGGTCGAGCACGACGCCGTTGCCGATGACGCACAACTTGTTTTTGCGCAAAATGCCGGAGGGGATGAGGTGCAGCACGGTCTTGCGGCCCTTGACGATGACCGTATGCCCGGCGTTGTTGCCGCCCGCGTAGCGCACCACGACCTGGGCGGTCTCGGTGAGCACGTCAATGATTTTGCCTTTGCCTTCATCGCCCCACTGGGCGCCGACAAGAATTGTATTCGACATAAATTTTTTTACGGAGGAACGGCCTGCAAGCCGCGCCAATCAGATCCGCCATCGACAATAAAAATCCCCGGACGGTTATCCGGGGCAAAGCGGCGGGGTCTTTGCCATAAGAAAGTAAAAAAACCGCGCGGTGGTGTCAATTATTTTGGGCGCTCAATCCCGGTTTCGACGGCGCGGGGAAAAATTTTTCATTCGCCAGTCCCGGCTTTTTCCGCTGAAATGATTATGATGATTTCCGCTTCAGCAGGCCCGCAAAAATCCGTCGGACTTTTCCAACTGCCGGCTGCATTGCTGCGCACGGCCGGGATCGTCTATCCGTTCCCGGGTTTGCGCCGGCTGAAGGACAAGGCCAAATACGTGGCGCGCGGCCTGGTCACGCCGGGGCCGACCTGCGAATGGTTCAGCCTGCTCGCCCGTCCGGAAATGGGTTTCGCGGTCCGGACCCAGCCGCGTATCTACAGCAAGCTGCAACGGCCTTACCTGCACAAAAATCTTCCGCCCGCCGGCCGTCTGACGGCCTTGCGCGAGCATTATAATTTTGTCCTCGGGAAACTTTCACCCGCGGCGCTGGAAACAGTTTATTCAACGTGGGAAACGCGGCTGGCGGTGACAAATTTGCCGGAACTTGGAGATTTTTCCGTCCGTCTGGTGCACCGGCGGCTTTACGAAAAGGAAGGTGAACTGACGCTGGTGCTTTTTGACGACCAGGCGAAGCGGACGATGTTCGCATTGTCATTCACCATTCTGGCCGCCGCGCCGGACCGGCGGGAAATTTTTATCGGGGGCTTGCAAGGTTCGAAACGACATGCCCAGCATGAACTCGTCGTCGGCGTCACGCGCGGCATGAACGGTCTGCGCCCCAAGGCGCTGCTGCTTTACACCGCGCAACAACTTGCCGCGCACTGGGAGGTGAAGACCATCCGCGCCGTGAGCGACGCGCAGAATATTTTCCGCGACATCCGCCTCAGTCACAAAAAAGTGATGGCCAGCTACGATGAATTTTGGACCGATTCGGACGGCAAGCCGGACGCCGACGGCCTGTTCACCCTGCCCCCGCGCTTCGAACCGCGGCCCATCGCGGACATCAAGCCGAACAAGCGTTCGCTTTACAAAAAGCGTTACGCGATGCTGGAGGACTTCGCCGCGCAGATCCAAAAAAACCTGCGCGCGCTCGAAGCGGGCCAGTTTTCGGTTGCCGGAAAGAATCCCGATGCCTGACGACTCGTTCAAGGAATTCGTCCTCGACCAGCTTGCCGCGCTGCCGGATTTGCGCGCGAAGGCCATGTTCGGCGCGCATGGGATCTACAGCGGGGAACATTTTTTCGGCATCCTCGATGAAGGCCGGGTATTCTTCAAAACCGATGACAAGACGAAAAAGGATTTCACCGGACGCGGCATGCCGCCGTTCACCTACGAGATGAAAGGCAAAACGATGACGATGGGTTATCACGAGGTGCCACCGGATATTCTGGAACAACCGCAAGAACTCGTGTTGTGGGCGCGCAAAGCCATCGCCGTCGCCGCCGCGAAAAAACCGGCAAAGAAAAAGTCACGTTGATTCCCCAACCGGCTGATGTATGGCCTGCAACAGGGCCAGCCGTTGAAAATGTCCATCGCGCGCCAGCAATTCCGCGTGCGTCCCCTGCTCCACAATTCTTCCTTTCTGAAGAACGACGATCCGATGCGCATGGCGGATGGTTGAAAACCGATGCGCGACGATGAGGGTTGTGCGTCCCTTGGTCAGGCGCACCAGGGCTTCCTGCACCAGCTTTTCCGATCCGGTGTCGAGCGCGGAGGTCGCCTCGTCCAAAATCACCAGATGCGGGTTGCGCACGAGCGCGCGGGCGATGGCGAGCCGTTGGCGTTGCCCGCCGGAAAGTTGCGCGCCCTGCTCGCCCAGCGGCGTATCAAGTTGCTTTGGTAGCGAGCGGACGAATTCGGCGAGATTCGCGTCGGCCAGAACGCGCCAAAGGACGTCGTCGGGAACCTTTTCCAGGCCGTAGGTCACATTTTCGCGCAAGGTGCCGTTGAACAACAAGGTCGTCTGCGGCACGACGCCGATCTGGCGGCGATACGTCCGCAAGTCGAGTCCGCGCAAGTCCTTTCCGTCGAGAAACACTTTCCCTGTCGTCGGGTGCCGGAAGCCGATGGCGAGATTCACGAGCGTAGATTTGCCCGCGCCGGATTCGCCGACAAACGCGACCGTTTCACCAGCGGAAATCTTCAATGAAATTTCATTCAACGCCACTTCGCGTCCGCTGGGATAATTGAAGCTGACGTGGTCGAAAATGATTTCACCGCGCAACGGTTCCGGCGCCGCCGGTTTGCCGTCATTGTGTTCGACCTGGTCCGCCTCGAGGACTTCGCCCAGCGAGCGGATGGCATCGGCCCCCTGCGCGAGCGCGGGGAACACGCTGAGAAATTGCTGCACCGCGCCGATGAGCATGCCGAAGTAGCTGTTATACATCACGGCATCGCCGACCGTGATGCGGTGGTGCAGGACCAGCCATGCAGAAAAGACGAGGCACGCCAGTTGGAAGCACATGAACGTGAACCACGAGCTCGAAGCGAAAAATTCCGTGAGCGTATCCACCTGCAGGCCGCGTTCGCGGATGCGCTCGAATACGCCGCGGACGCTGCGCGCCTCGACGCCTTCCAGCCCGTGCGCCCGTGTCACCGGCAACATTTGCAGCATCTCGCCCACGCGCGCGCTCATCTGTTCGGTCTCCACGCGCATGGCCTTGTACTGTTCCTTGAAACGGCGGTCAAAAAGTTTCAGCAAGGCAACGCCTGCCGGCACGGTGACAGCAAAATACAGCGCGAGCAGCGGCTGTTTGACCAACGCGATGACCGTCACGTAGATAATCACCAGCACGCCGTTCAAGCCAGTGTGCATCAGGTGGCGACAAAGTGCATCAATCGCGTCCACGTCGCGCAGCAGCTTGGTCTGCAACGCCGCCGTCTGTTGGGTCTCGTAAAACGAGATGGAAAGCTGTTGGAGGCGATGCACCAGGGCGCTACGCAGATTGAATTGCATATGCCGCAGCGCGCCGCTCATCAGCCGCACGAACGACGTGTGCACCAGCGGATTTTGCAGCAGCAGCAGGAAGTAGACGCCCGCGATGACCAAAACCCTCTGGAATGAACCGCCCTTCGTTATGGCGTCAATGATCATGCCGACGACAAATGGCAATAGCGACGAAGGCGACTGCTTGATGATAAACAGCAGTGCCGCGCCGGCCACGCGGCCGCGCTGGTCGGAGAAAAGGTTCCATAGCGTGCGGCGCGGATGTTTCGAATCGAAACGTCCGTCCAACAGCTTCTCCCACGGCGCGGCGGCATTCATCGGCTCAAATTCAAACGGCAACTACCGCCCGGCGCAAGGATGGAGGAAATGACTGATTTTCAATTTTGTTCATTTTAAGGTTTGATTTGAATGGAAAGATTAATATTGGCCTCGCCGCGCTCCTCCGACTCGGAGTGGCTTTATTTGGAAAACCCAAATCAACAAACCTCAATGTTTATGCGGAAACGGTGGCTTCGTTTGGTAAATTTCATGTTTTTGCGCACGTTGATAAAATGCTAAATAACAGCCGCTCAACAGCTTAAGCAGATTCCTGGTCAAAATATTTTTTGTGACAATCATCCTTTCACCTCCAATCCGCTCGCTTCTGCTTCCAATTCAGCATTGCTCACCACCGGGCATTCAACCCGCGCTACCTGCCGGCGGTGCCGGCGTTGCAGCCGCTCCAGTCGGTCCATCGCCTGATACAACTGCCGTTCCAACCCTCTTTCATACCGGGAAATCCGGTCCAGCACCGCCGCCCCCGGCAACCTCGCCGCCGACAGGCGCGCCCGTTCCTCCGATTCCTCGCGCGCCTCACATTCCTCTTCGCGATACAGCAGTCGTTCTGTTTCGTTCTCGATCAACCCCAGCACCTCCGCCTTGTGCGCCATCCGGATTTCTTCCGTGGCTTGGCTCGTGGGGCTTGCAGTCTTCGAAACTTCTTCCTTGGTTTTATTGCCCGTCCGGCCCGGACCTTTGGCTATAATAGCCGCCAGCTTCGACACCATCGCATCCGCCTCCTTCCCCACCGATTGCTTGAAATCCGCCAGCGCCGCCTCCGTCAATTCACCATTCGTTTCCACCGTCCTGCGCATTTTCCGCAGGCAATAACTCAGGTACGAACACCCCGCCGTCGACCGCTCCAATTCCGGGATCATCCCCATCGTCAGCGGCGATTTTGCCTGTAACAAGGCCAGCGGCAGCGGATTATGATTCTTCCGTTTCCACCAACCCTCATCCACGCTCAAGACCACCTCCCCGCTCTCCGCCAGCCGGGCCCGGCGCAACCGCCAGCTCGCCTGGACGATTTCATCCACCAGCATTTCTTCCAGCGGCCCCGCCGGTGTCAGGCTCGCATAAAACTCCGCACAAAGCTTTTTGAACTCGTTCACCGGTTCCGAAACCTGCTGGCCGCGCGCCAAGACCGTTCGCGCCAGCAACCCATGCTTCAGCGCGTTCCGTTTGGACATTGACCGGCCATAGGCCGAAATCGGCCCCGTCGATTTTTGCGCATTGCGCCGGTTCGCCGCCAGCTTCGCCGGCGACACCGTCATGGATGTATTCGTATTCATAATTTTTTCATTTGTCCCTCATTTTCGTTCCTCGTCCTCGCCTTTCGTTTTCCCATTTGCAATTCGTAAATCGCATATCGTAAATTTTAGCATGTTCCCCCCAAACACCCCGTTGCGCCGCGCATCCGATTTTGAATTATTTTTTCATGCGCAAACCATTGTGTTGAAGACGAAAACAGAAATTATCCAGCAACGGGGGGTCTGGTTTCGCGCCAAAAGAGAATCCGTCCCGCATGCACGGCGGCAAATTTTTCCATGGCAGCCGTGATGAAGAAGCTCTTACTTTTAATCCGGTTGCTATCGAAAATAACCGCTCGGTTTTGGAAATAGCCCCCACTTATGGCTGGGATCCCGGTTCAAGAAAATGTCAAAGTCACTACCAAGAGAGGAAAGAAATGTTGGCGAAGCGAACGCCTCCAATGATATTATTTTCCTCTAAAAATGAACGCACAGCAAATCAGGCGGTCAAGCATATGCGATCCGCGGGGCTTCTTGGCTGATCACCCGTCCGGGAACAATCCCTTTGATCTCTTTTGGTTTATAGTTGCACGACTAAAATGGGAGAAGTGTTTAAAGGTTGTCACCTTTTTTGCCGTCGTGACTGCTTTCACCTCTGCCCACAGTTGTTTCGCACAACCCAATAAACCTATAAACTATGTTTTCACCGGTACAATGACTCCCTCCGCCACCTTTACCAATAACGGTTTTTTTTGGAATGAATATTCCATCAGCATAACCCAAGTTGAACCGAGTAGCAGCTATCCGGGATTTCTCCAACCTGGCGATTCGATCAGTGGCACACTTTCATTTGCGAATGGCGGAACGTGCTCAATTACTAATTTGTCAGGCCCCGATTCTACCAGCCCAATAACCGGAGTTGACTTGGATTTCACTTATTCCGGTGTCACTCAAGGAAACCCGCCCCCTCAAATATATTTTGTTTTCGGGCTAGAGATGCTTGGGGTCAGCGGGAATTTCACCGGTATCAACCCAAGCCTTGGATCCACCCCGGCCACAGAGGCGCTAGGCGGGGTATCAGCATACATGGGAAATGTCACAACTACCACGGTGTCATTTAACGGGCTTTCATTTGGAGTCACCAATGCAAATGGCGTGGTTGTCCGTTTTTCTCCTCCTCAATACGTATTATGCTATTCCAAATTGCCCGCTCCATCACCCGTTACCATCACCCCTCTCCGCGTCTCCCACGCACAAGCTGACATTAGCTTTGTTGATTCAATTGATGATCCTATTGTCCCCGTGACGGATACAAATAAACTCGGCGACTCTCAAATCCCGCTGGGCTTGGGGTTGGTCGCTGACGGAGTCACGCCCGTGCTGTTTCAAATCACTGGAAAGCCCGGCACCTATGCGATCAGCCTTACCAACTCTTCAATTAATTATAATCCTTTTTTTTATACCAACATTTTTGTCATGCAAGACGGGGCGTGGATCAACTCGACCAATCTAACGATTCCCGGCAGTTCACCAGACGAAACAAATGTCACCTACGCTTATATGCAGGGATTGGACTGGGGACAATTTTTCAAGGCTCCTCCTTATCAGCCGGTGATGCTCAAGTTGAGCGTAACGTCACCCGGTGCCGCCGCTGCAAGCAGCACTTTCGAGATTCGGCCGCCTCCGATTGTGTTGGTTCACGGATATGACGCCAGCGCCGTTTCCTGGACCCCGTCATTTTTGACAAATTTATATGCTTTTGAACCGGCTGACTTTGTTTTCCCGATCAATTATGGAACAAACAATGACAATTCCGAAAATACGACTGAACCATTGGATTATTTGGCACAGGTATTGGACACCATATTGGTGGGTAATGTTGAAAATGCGCTCACCAACTGGGCATTCACTCGCTATGATGTGGTGGGCCACAGTCAAGGTGGTGTTCTGACGCGAATGTTATGTGAACAATTGCCGAGTGGCCTGGCAGCCTTTGGCAACGCCGGTATTGATTCAACCCCCGTCATTTCTCAAAAAAATTTCTACCGCGGAAGATTTCGCCGTGTCATTACCCTTAACTCCCCTCAAAACGGCAGTGTTCTTTTGCATTATGTGCTTGATATGAAAAAATCGCTCAACCCGCTAAACCAGCTTATCCCCTTCGTCATGGGATCTCATGTGCAGCCTAAATTCGATCCGTTTGGCCCTCAAATTGCAGAGATCAACGATCCGAATTTGTCGGTTGATTCCCGCCTTAAATTTGTTTGCATCCAAACAACTATCAATTCTGGAAAACCGCCGAGTGTTTGGAATACTCTTCCAATAGGTTATGTTAGCATACCTTGTTATGGAGCTATCGGCTTGGAGACTCTGGCCGGGGCCGTGGTTCTTCCAAACGGATCCGATGGCGTCGTAGATTTTGAAGGCCAGTGCGGGGGCGTAGGGACCACAAACAGATACATCAGCAGCCCCGACATCGCTCACGCAGATTCAACATCCTTGAATGGTAATTTTGAATTGTTCGGAGTACCACCGCAGCAAAGCGATACCACGTATCCCTTGGTTGCCCAAAACGTGATTGCTCTTTTGGATGGACCCGCCAGCTTTTTTGGCCCGTTCAAAATCCCCCAATTGCTATCCTCACAAAGAGAATCCGAGATCGATGATGTTGTTCCAGTGGTATCTGCTGCCGGCGTTATTGATGCCGGTTTGGCATCTTTAGTAGTTATCAAGGCAAAACAAAAACCGGTCCCGAAAGACCAAACTGGCGGGATCACAAATTTTACATATTCATTGCAATTGCCGGAGAACGTGGCCGGCAGCGGTCATACCACGTGGTTTGCCCAGGTATTTGGTCCCAACGGCATATCGCCGGATGGTGTGGACTTGACTGTTAACGGAACAAATTCAACAGAAGTCACTGTTTCCGTTACCAATAACATCGTTGGAACCGTCGTTCTCTACGCCACTTATACTGCTACAAACGGCAATATCGTGGTTGCCAGCCCGGTTGTCGTTTTATCCAGTCCGCCCGGCACAACTTTGAGTGGAATACAAATGCAGCCGGCTTCAATGATCATGGCCGTCGGGGATGCCCAGCCGCTGTCTTTATTGGGCCAATATGCCGGTGGAACAAGCAGCATTTTGTATCTGACTAATAATCAGGCGACATTTATATCTTCCAACCCGTCCATCGCATCAGTTGATGATTCAGGAGATGTCACTTTGAATTCATTTGGCAGCACAACCATTACTGCATCGTATGGTGGATTTTCAGCTCAAGCCGTCGTCTCTTCTGAGTCCCCGTCCATAACCGGTCTTTCCGCAGTTCTCACTACAAATGGAGTTTTTCAGGTTGAATTTATGGGGACTCCTGGAAGCACCAATATCATTGAAGCATCAACAAACTTATTTAATTGGACCCCGCTTGCGGCGTTATCCAACACTAATGGATTTATCGAATATCAGGACACCTTGCAATCCAACTACCCCCGCAGGTTTTATCGCGTGGAGATTCCGGCCAGCGCCCCGTAAATCTGTCATGAAGGGGGCCACCTCAGCTATTGGCACTTTTCGACCCCGTTCGATTCCTACGTACCTCGCAATCGGGCCTGTTTCCAAATCATCAATCATAAATCGTAAATACAGCGCCCGGCCCCCGCCGCCTCGCACCTCACCTCTTTTTAGGCGATTGGCAATTTCAAATTGGAAATCAGTCCCGCTCGCTTACAATCCCCGCATGCCAGTCCAGAACCGCATCGTCAAAATCCAAAAACGCAACCGGGCGCTGGTACGGTTCGACGGATCACGCATCGGTCGCGCGATCCTGCGCGCAGCGGAATCCATCGGCGGTTTCGGTCAGGATTTCCTGCCGGATGTGAACGGGAAAATCTTCGCGGCGAACCCGTCGGATGAGGCCGTCGCGGGTTTTCTCAGCGACATGGCCGTCGTCTGCCTGAATTCCAATCCGCAGCATTTCATCTCCAATTTTCCGCCGACCATCGAGACAATCCAGGACGAGGTGCTGCACGTGTTGCGCAGCTACGGTTTTCAAAAAACCGCCGATGCCTACGAATGTTATCGCTGGGGCCGCCACTGGCTGCGCGAAGGCGCGATCACCCGGGAACAATTTTCCGGCAATGGTTTCCCGACAGAGCGCATGGAGCAGACCCAGATCTGGAACCGCGCCCACGGCGTGGACACGGTGGCCGGACTCAACGAAAAAGTTCGCAGCGGAAAGATCCGCGACGTGATTTTGGCGTCATTGGCGCAATACGAGGCGTCGTTGGACGAAGCCGCGAACAAGGTCGTGGCCCGCATCAACAAGGGCGACAAACTGCGCATGATCTGGGTCAGCGGTCCGAGTTCCTCCGGCAAAACCACGACCACGGTGAAACTCACGCAGCGCCTGACAAAGCATGGCTTGCGCTTTTTGATGCTGAACCTGGACGATTATTTCTGGTCGGCGATCGAACATCCGACCGACTGGTTGAACGACCGGAATTTTGAGGCCCCGGAAGCGCTCGACATCCAATTGTTGAACGAACATCTCCGCGCGTTGCTGGACGGGAAGACAGTGGACCAGCCGCTTTACAGCTTCAAGGAAGGCCGGCGTAACGGCACAAAGCCGGTCAAGTTGGAGCCGGACCAGATCTTGTTGCTGGATTGCCTGCACGGATTTTATCCGCCCATCACCGAGGGCATCGACAACTCGATGCAATTCCGCCTCTACATCGAGGCGATGAACGTGCTTTACGATGACAACGGAAAGATGACCCAGTTCACGGACGCCCGGCTCATCCGCCGTATGTTGCGCGATGTGAAGCATCGCAATCATTCGCCGCTCGCGACGATTTTGCACTGGCATTATGTCCGTTACGGCGAACTCTTCAGCATCATCCCGCTGATGGGGCTGGCCGACCACATCGTGAACGGCGGCATGCCGTTCGACCTGCCGGCGTTGAAGCCGTTTTTACTCGGCGAAGGCAATTACCTGCCGAAGCCGGGAGATTTTGCGCAATACACCGGTTTTCTTGATGCGCGCATCCGCTATGACCGCGTGAAAAAACTTTTGGAATCGATCGAAGGTTTTTCGCAGGCGCAGGTCAACGGCCATGACTTGATCCCCGGCGACGCCGTCATCCGCGAGTTCGTCGGCGGCAGCATGGTCCAGATCCCGCACAATGAGTAAAGTGAGCACCCTCACCCCGACCCCGGAGTGTGGCCGTCCTCGGCCACTGCAATATTCAATTCACAAAGTTCTTGAAAGGTTTGAGAGTCTTCGCTCGTTGCCTTATCGCAGCGCCCGATGACGGGCGCACTCCGATGCTGAGAGTTTAGGGGGTCGTGTCTGAATTTTAATGTAGCACCCGCGTCCCGCGGGTGATTTTCGGCGTCCCGCCGAAAATACGCATGGCAACTACCATAGCTATGGTTTATTTTAAAACGCATTAAGGAAGAAGATGTTCCGCCAGTTTTCAGCACTGATGTTCATTTGCTTTTTTGCGTGCACGGCCTTTCCAGGTTTCACGCAGACGCTAAATCTCCCGCCGCGCGCCATCAATGCCCCCACCGGCTCGCAGTGGACCAACATCGTCTGGGCGCTCTCCCAGGATGAACGCGAGAACTGGATCTATGCGCAAATCATCAGCGGCAATATCCCGAACTGGCAGCGCACGTTGAAACCCATCTCCACTTCCACCGCCGGCCACACGGCAACGTATTATGTCTGCCCGGATGAAATGGCCATCGGGTCGGACACCGATTATTTTCTGGAACCGACCACCCCGATTCTCGCGCAGCGGCTGGCCGACTTGATCGGCTGCACATTGCCGACCCGTTTGATGGTCAATGAAATCTGGACGAACGCCACGGTCAAGCTCACGCCGCAGACGATTCCGCCGAGCAGCCTGATGACCACCATGCCGGACTTCGCCACAAATAATTCCATGGTGATGACGATCCGCGACGCGGTCACAAACACGCAGCCGCCCGGTGCCCTCGTCAGTGGCGACAAAAAGAACGTCATCATCTCCACGCTGATTTATTCCAATTTGCAGAACGGCGTCACGCTGCCCGTGGTGATTTACGGCTGGATTTATCCCGACGGCACGGTCATCCAGCCCGCCTACAACGGCCACGCGGACACCTACGCCGATTACTCGCACGGCATCCGTTTCGTGCAGATGAATTGCACGGTGGACGGCTCGCCAAACACCGTCACCAACGTCCTCACCAGTTCCGCGCTCGCCAGCCTGTTCAGCGATGAAACTGCCGCGGCGAACAACACCATTCCCACGCCGCGTTATCCCGTTGCTGCCCTCGCTCCGACCGTGATGACGCATCCGCGCAACTGCAGTGTGCTGCCGGGAACGAACGTCTCGCTCGATGCACTCGCAATTGGCGATGCGCCGTTGAACTACCGTTGGCTGTTCAACGGCAACGCCGTCTCCGGTGCGACCAATTCCATTTTTAATCTCACCAACGTGTCGGGCGCGAACGCGGGAAATTATTCCGTCATCGTCACCAACTTCTCCGGTGCGGCCACCAGCCGCGTCGCCGTGCTGCGGATCAAGACCACGGATTTTCCAATCTTGTTCAGCGATAATTTTGAGACCAACAGCGCGACCAACTGGAACGTCCTCTGGGGTGCCGCCAACGGCGTTCCCGATTACACCGCCGCTTTCGCCTACGATTATGGCTCGACGCCCTACACCTTCAACGGCGTCACCGCGCTCATCCCGCCCGCGCCGAATTCTGCCGATGGCAGCACCCATGGCGTGCTGTTGACCGTGAATGACAACGACAACATCGCCACGAACGCCGCCGTGAATCTTTATCCCAAGAACTTTTTTGTGAGCAACAACTTCGCGCTGAAGTTTGATATGTGGATCAATTATCCCGGCAACGCGCTCGGCGCCGGGGCTTCCGGCACGACGCAGTTTGCCCAGTTCGGCGTGGATTTTTCCGGGACGAACCTGAACTGGGCCGCCACCACCGCCTCGCCGAGCGACGGCCTGTGGTTTGCGCTCGACGGCGACGGCGGCGCGGCGGCCGATGACCGCGCCTATGTCGGCAATCCGTCCGGCGCGCCAACCGATTTGACCGGCAGTCCCGCTTTGAGCGGCCTGCTTGCGACGAACCACACGGCAACCGTCTTTCAAAACCTTTTTCCCGCCGGACAATTCGAGACCGCCGGCACGCCCGGGAAAAGCTGGGCCGAGGTCGAGGTGCGCCAGACCAACAATGTCGTTGTCTGGCTGATGAACGGCACGGTCGTGGCGCAGCGCGCAAACACTTCCGTCTTCACCAACGGCACAGTGATGCTAGGCCTCATGGATGTGTTTCCCTCCATCGCCAGTCCGGCGCGGGATTGCTTCACGATCTTTGACAACGTGCGCGTGGAAAACCTGTCGCCACCCATCACGTTTCAAAATATCGCGCGCCATCCGGACGGCAGCGTCTCGCTCACCTTGAACAGCGCGTTCGGTGATAATTTTGTTTTGCAAAGTTCCACCAACCTCTCGAACTGGCAGACCGTCGCCAATCTCACGCTCACCAACAATCCGCTGAACTTCACCGATTCGGGCGCCGGCGGGACGGGGACTTTGTTCTACCGCGCGCGACGGTGAACAATTTCCATTTGCATTTCCCCGCAGCGTGACGCAACTTTGCCGACACAATTTGGTCAACCAACAACAATAAAAGTAAAATTATGGCATTTGAACTTCCCCCCCTGCCCTATGACAAGGCCGCGCTCGAACCGCATTTCGACGCGCTCACCATGGAAATCCACCATGACCGCCATCACAAGGCCTATGTGGACAACCTGAACAAGGCCATCGCCGGCAACGCCGCGCTTGAAGCCAAGTCCCTCGAACAGATCATCAAGGATTTGAGCACCGTACCCGACGCCATCCGCGGCCCTGTTCGTAATAACGGCGGTGGACACTGGAACCATTCCTTCTTCTGGAAAATTCTCGGACCCGGCGCCGGCGGCGCACCCACCGGCAAGCTCGCCGACGACATCAAGGCCACCTTCGGCAGCTTTGACGATTTCAAGGCCAAGTTTGAAGCGGGCGGTATCGGACGCTTCGGCTCCGGCTGGGTCTGGCTCGTCAGCAATGGCGGCAAACTGGAAATCGTTTCCACCGCCAACCAGGACAATCCGCTCATGGGCAAGGTCGTGGCCGGTTGCGAAGGCACGCCGCTCATCGGCTGTGATGTCTGGGAACATGCCTACTATCTGAAATACCAGAACAAACGCGCCGATTACCTCAAGGCGTTCTGGAATGTCGTCAACTGGAACGCGGTGAAGTATTGAACGGCAAGTTGCCGCTTCCGATTAAAACAAAACGCGCCGGTCAAAAATGACCGGCGCGTTTTTTTGTTCAAATAAATTATTTCAGCTTCAGAAAATTCTTCAGAATCGTCCGGCCGTTTTCCGTGAGGATGCTTTCAGGATGGAACTGTACGCCCCAGATGGGCAGCGTCTTGTGCTTCACGCCCATGATTTCGCCCTCCTCGGTCTCGGCGGTCACCTCCAGGACGTCTGGCAGCGTGTCGCGCTTGATGACGAGCGAATGATAGCGCGTCGCCGGAAACGGATTCGGCATGCCGTCGAACAGATCCTTGCCGTTGTGTTTGATCGGCGAGGTTTTGCCGTGCATCATGCGGTAGTTCACGACCACTTCCGCGCCAAACGTGTGGCCGATGCACTGGTGGCCAAGGCAAACGCCAAAAACCGGAATGCCTTCGCTCGCAAATGTCTTGATGACGTCGTTGGAAAGACCGGCCTCGCGCGGCGAACACGGCCCGGGTGAAACCAGGATGCGTTCCGGCTTCAATTTGCGGATTTCCTCGATGGAGATCTCGTCATTGCGCTTCACCACCAGCTCCACCCCCAGCTCGCCCAGGTATTGCACCAGGTTGTAGGTGAACGAATCGTAGTTGTCCAAAACGAGAATCATATCGCGGCGGGCAAGCTACACCAAATGCGGGAAATTAAAAGTGGAAATGAGTCAATGGGTGCAAGCGCGCCCATTAGCTTCCGCGCTTTTAAATGCACATCAAAAAGTGAAGGGTTTTTTACGCGACGCGCGTTTCCTTATTTGGTTCCTTGAAGCTCATTCAATTGCACAGCGGCCTTGCGTTGGGCCTCCGCATCGTCACGGTCGATCGGTTTTAACCGGCTGCACGTCGTAAATTCTGCGATCGCGAATTTCTTTTCGCCTGTATCCGAATAGGCCCTTCCCAGTTGGTAATGGTGGATGATCCGGTTCGGCGCAAGGGCGCTCGCCTGCTTGAAATCAGTGATCGCCTCGGCAACGCTGGCCTTCGGCAAACCGCCGTAAACTAATTTCACGAACGTGCGGTCAATGATGCCCATGTTGGCCACGTCATAATTCCAGCGGCCCAGCAGGTAGTAACCCAGGTCCTGTTTCGGATCAAGTTTCAGCGCGGTTTCGCCTTCCGTCTTGATGCTCCGGGACCAGTTCACTTTGGTTTGATGGTCCACGAATGGAAAATTTTTCGCATAGCATACTGCAATGCATAAATGGGCCGTGGCACTTTGGGGACCGGCCTGCACCGCCCGGCGGGCGGTGGCGAGCGCCCGTTCGGCCAGTGTTTTCTTGAGGTCAATTGATTCGGTATCGTACATCAGGTCACAGTAGCGCCTGGTCAACACACATAACTCCGCGCAGTTGGTTGACTGAAGATGGTCGGCGGCCGTGTAATATTTAAACGCGTTGGCAACGTCTTTGCGTTGCTCCGCCGCATCTCCCTGCGTCATAAAATTGGTGAAGGACAAATTTTGTGCCCGGGCCGTTGTGAAGCATGTGCAAAGCAAACAAACCAGGCCGAGCGCAATGTTCACAACCTTTACGCGGCCGGGCGGTTTGAGTCGGTCCAAAGTCATAACGGAAGATTACCGCGAACGGCGGTTCAACGCGGCTTGTTTTTGAAAAAATAGTGCCACACCGGCCATTCCAACTGAATATTCGGACAAATCATATCATATGACAAAATCCGCCAGGAAGTTGACTTGTCGGGGGAGAGATAATTAGAGTTAGCGGCGGACTAACAGTAATCAACGCACCCATGACCAGCGATCCTTCATCCGCCGACAAACTTTTTGCCGTCTATCTGGGCGGACGCGCGCCGAAATCCAATACCGAGCTGCATGATGTCGTATTCGTCACCGGACCGGCGATCGAGGGCTGCTATGAGAAGCTCATGGACAAGTGGTTCGGCGACCCGGCGCGGCTGCACATTGATTCGTGGATCGAACTCCGGGTGGTGGATGGCTTCCAGATTTCGTTACAAGACCGGCCGGCGGATTCGGGCGAAAAACTATTTTTCATCAACCTTGGAGCTTATCTGCCCGGCCAGTTCACGGAGGTGCATGCCAACGCCTTTGTCGTAGCCGCTGATGAGGCCGAAGTCAAAAAGCGTGCGAAGGGCGAACTGCTCCGCGGCGCGCAATCGGTCCATACCGACGACCTGTACGACATAGACGACTGCCTGGAAATCTCGGAAGTGGACGGCCGGCACATCCACTTGACGCCGGGCGCCACGCCGGTCGCATTCGAGCCGCATAACGGTTACCACATCATTCCGCCCGCCATCGTCGCCGCTTATCTCGCCCGCCGCGACCAAGCGGTGTGACCCGGACGACTTCTATAGTATTTTAAGAAAGACTGTAGCCACTTGGCCGGGCGGATATTCTCCCTCACCCGCCATAGCCGCTCTCGCTGCTCCCGCTGGGAGAGGGAGAAACGTTCACTGCGTTTCGGCCTAGCCACGGCTGAATTCAGCAGGAGGACTGATAAATTTTACGGCCCCATTCAACAGTTGTCCCCTCTCCCAGCGGGCTTGTCATTACCCACATCTTTTTAGCGGCAATATGATATTTGCTACTATGGGCTTAAAAACCGTTCAAAATTCAAGAAACCAAGAATAGCCA
>Ga0210388_10000358_pt1 | contig 38717 bp, 28 predicted proteins | sample IncBWC19OmetaG_FD_155485 | JGI IMG/M metagenome (GOLD analysis project Ga0210388, IMG submission 155485) | Forest soil microbial communities from Barre Woods Harvard Forest LTER site, Petersham, Massachusetts, United States - Inc-BW-C-19-O ...
CCAAGATGTCCGCGGTGCAATGGGTCATCGAATGCTACGCGCTCTGTCTTTCCGCGCTGATGCTCACCGGCGGATCGCTCTCAGACCGCTACGGACCGCGCCGCGTCGTCGCTCTCGGGGTCGTTTTGTTCACCGGCGGTTCTGTTTGGTGCGGATTTTCTCCCGACATCGGGCAACTGATCGCTGCGCGCGCTTTGCAGGGAATTGGAGGCGCCCTTTTGATCCCCGGGAGCCTGGCGCTGATCAGCGTCTCCTTCTCCCCCGATAAACGCGGCCGTGCCATCGGCACCTGGTCCGGTTTCACATCCATCACCACGGCTGCCGGCCCGGTACTGGGCGGATGGCTGGTGCAGCATGGTTCCTGGCGTTGGGCCTTTTTCATCAATGTGCCAATCGCGATCGTCGTCCTGCTCATTCTTCGCCGCATACCGGAATGCGGGTCGAGGAACAAGGCGCAGCCGCTCGACTGGCCCGGCGTTGTGCTGACCGCGATCGGCTTGGGGGGCATCGTCTACGCAACCATCGAATCGGCGCCGTCCATCGGTCTGATCGGCGCGCTCATGCTGGCCGCGTTTCTCTTCGTCGAGTCCCGATCGCCGGCGCCGATGCTTCCGCTCACGCTGTTCCGCTCCCGCAATTTCCTGGGGGCGAATCTGCTGACGGTGTTCCTGTACTTCGCGCTCGACGGAGTTTTATTTTTCTTTCCTCTGAACCTGATCCAGGTGCAAAAATATTCGGCGACACAGGCGGGAGCCGCTTTGCTCCCTTTCATCCTGCTGATGTTCCTGCTGTCCCGCTGGTCCGGCGGACTCATACAGAAGTTCGGCGCGAAACTTCCGCTCACCATCGGTCCTCTCGTGGCCGCCTGCGGATTCGCCTTATTGGCCCGCCCTGGGATTGGCGGTTCCTATTGGAGCACCTTCTTTCCAGCGGTCGTCGTACTCGGACTTGGTATGGCGATCAGCGTAGCTCCGCTCACGACGACGGTAATGACCTCCGTGTCCAATGAGCGGGCCGGCGTCGCCTCCGGAGTCAATAACGCCGTTGCGCAGGTCGCCGGTCTATTGGCTGTCGCCGCGCTGGGGCTGATTCTGACGGGCGTGTTCAACCGCACCCTCGACCAGCGGTTGGACGCGTTGCGCCTGCCCGCCGGCGCCCGCCAGCAGATCGACGAAGAACGGCCTAAGCTCGCCGCAGCTCAGCCGCGCGATTCAGAAGTACGACGGGCCATCGAAGAATCGTTCATCGCCGGCTTTCGGACGATCGCATGGATCGCCGCGGCGCTGGCGATAGCAAGCTCAGTCAGCGCGGCAGCGTTCATCGCAAGCGCGCGTAACCCGGACTCCGCCACAACGCTCTGATGAGGTTGCCTGCCATTCGCGCTCTAGAAATCCACCAGTGAGCGGTCCTCCGTATCCAATCTGAACCGCCATGCGTGAGCATGCGGGCGGACGCGAAGACTCTCGTGGATAAACCGCTGAAACAGCCTGCTAATTCAGCGAGTGCACCGACCGCCATTCGCCGGGCGATGTGCCTTCCCATTGCTGGAACGCGCGGAAGAAGGAGTTGGAGTCTTCATACCCCAGCAGATACGCCGTTTCATTCAACTCCAGCGACGAATGCAGCAAATAGTGCTGCGCGAGTTCGCGCCGGGCTTCTTCCATCAGGACTTGAAACGTGATGCGCTCCGCCGTGAGCCGCCGTTGCAGGGTGCGCGTGCTGAGGCGTAATTCGGCCGCGACGTCCTGCAATCGCGGTCTTTGGCCCGCCAACAGTCTTTTCAAAATTCCCTTCACTCGTTCTCTGAGGGTCCTCTGTGCGAGGTGCTCGGTCAGTTCCGCGTCCAGTTGCGGCGCGACCATCGCCAGCAGATCGGGATTGTACGTCTGGAAAGGCTGCGCGATATCCTGCCGGCTGAAGAGAAGCATGTTTGCCGGCGCTCCGAATTTTACCGGACACTGGAAATGATCTTCATAAAGCTGCCGGTTCGATTCGGGACGTTTGAATTCCACACTCTTTGGATGGAGCCCACGCCCCGTGCCGCGGCGGCCGATCGCGACGGTCCAGGCAAAACAGACATCGATCAGTGCGGCGGGTTCCGGCTGGTCCGCCAGCAGCCAGACGAATTGGACAGTACACAGCTCCGCTTGCTCTTCGATGCGGATCTCTTCCGGACACGTCAGTTGTTTGTAGCGCGCCATGCGGTCGAGAGCTTCGCGAAACGTGCGCGTGTAGAGCGCCGCGATGGCGACGGGGTCGTAGCGCTCGATTCGTTCCTCGCTTCCGAGTTTGAGGCCAATCCCGGGGTCGCCGCTCATCTCATAAATGGCATTGTAAAAAGCAAACATTTCCTCAGTGGTCAACTGAATCTTGCTTTGCTCGAACAATCCCGCCGGAAGGCCGGCATGGCGCAGCACCAAGGCTGGAGCCAGGCCCAATTCATCCAACCGCCGGAGAAATGTTGCCCGAATCCGGAAGCGATCCGTCATAGCTCCAGTTTACTGAAGGGATGCCATATCGATGACGAAGCGGTATTTGACATCGCTCTTAAGCAGGCGTTCAAATGCTTCATTGATCTGCTGGATTTTGATGCGCTCGATATCGGCGGTAATTCCTTTGTCGCCGCAGAAGTCCAGCATTTCCTGGGTTTCGCGGATTCCGCCGATGGCCGAACCGGCCAGGCTGCGGCGCTTCATGATCAAGTTGAACGACGAAACGGGCGCCGGCTTCGGGGGTGCGCCCACCAGCGTCATGGCGCCGTCGAGCTTCAGCAGTTGAAGATATGCATTCAAATCGTGTTCCGCGGAAACAGCATCCAGGATGAAATCGAAGCTTCCCGCGTGTTTCTGCATTTCGGCGTTCTTGGTAGAAACGACGACCTCGTCCGCGCCGAGGCGGATGGCATCCGCGCTCTTGTTCGGCGACGTGGTGAAGAGCACAGTGTGTGCGCCGAAGGCTTTCGCGAACTTCAGCCCCATGTGCCCCAATCCGCCGAGCCCCACAATACCAACCTTCTGTCCCTTACGAACCTTCCAGTGGCGTAGAGGCGAGTAAGTCGTGATGCCGGCACAGAGCAGCGGCGCGGCGCCCGCGGGATCGAGTCCGTTCGGAACGCGGAGAACGTAGGCTTCGTCGACCACGATGCTGTCGGAATACCCGCCGTACGTAACGCCTCCGAGAATCTTGTCCTCGGAATTATAGGTCAAAGTGAAGCCGACTTCGCAGTACTGCTCCTGGCCAGCGAGGCAGTTTGCGCACTTGCGGCACGAATCGACCATGCAGCCAACAGCGGCGATGTCACCTTCCTTGAATTTCTTCACGTCGCGTCCCACCTTGACGACGCGGCCGACGATTTCGTGGCCGGGCACGCAAGGATAGGCGGTCGGCATGACCGCGTTCCACTCGTCGCGCACCGAGTGCAAATCCGAATGACATACGCCGCAGTAGAGAATCTCAATCTGGACGTCCTGAGGCCGGGGCGTTCGCCGCCGCATCGTGAAGGGCGCCAAGCCGGAAGTGGCGCTGCGGGCCGCGAACGCTTTTGAAGAAAATGATGCCGGATGAAGAGTTTCTTTAGTTTGTTGTAGAGCTGTGTCCATTGGTTACTCCAATCTCCAACATCAGTTTATTGGTAGTCGGAGTCTGGTTCACTAGCGAAATACGCCAAGCTACTTGCAGAACGCGCCATCTTGTATTCGATAATGGCTAACGATGAACCGCAGAGATTTTCTACAGACAGCCGCGGCCGGGACGCTCGCTTCGGCCGAGGCCGCGCCCGCCTCTCCGAAGATGATCGGGATTCAAGTCGGCGCGGTTTCCTTCGTTGACGAGGGCGTCGCCAAGGTGCTGGATATCTTCCAGGAGTCGGCGTACATCAACACGATTTTCGTCGCGACCTTCACTTATGGGCGCGGAATCGCGGGACGCCAGATACCCGGGCAGCCGCTTCCCGACCATGGCGCGCAGCGGTACGACGCCGACACATTTAAAGGCGGTAGCTATACGACGGTGCATCCGCAATATTACAAGGACACCGTCATTCAGGATTTTCGTGCTCCCGATTTGGGTCAGTACGATGTTCTCCAGGCAGTTCTGCCGGAATCGAAAAAGCGCGGCATCAAAACGATCTGCTGGTTCGAGGATGTGTGGGGCGCGAACGTTCCCAACATCGCGCAGGCACAGGAAAAACGATTCGACGGCAGCAACGCGACGACCTTGTGCTTCAACAATCCGAACTACCGGAACTGGCTTCTCGGAACGGTCGAGGATTATGCGCGCTCCTACGAGATTGACGGGATCATGTGGGGATCGGAACGGCAGGGCGCGTTCGCGAATGCGCTGGGCGCGAATCACGGCGGAAACGGAGGCGGCGTGGCTCGTACCACCTGCTTCTGTTCGTTCTGCGAAGCCAAGGCGAGATCGCGCGGCGTGGATCCAGTGCGCGCACGGGCCGGATTTCAGGCACTGGGCGAGTTCGTCGACGCAGGCAAGAATAAAAAGCGGCCTGTCGACGGTTACTACGTGACGTTATGGCGTCTGCTGCTCCGGTATCCGGAATTACTGGCGTGGGAAATGCTTTGGACGGACAGCTTGCGCGAAACCTACGCCGCGATTTACAGCAAAGTGAAATCGATCAAACCAGCCATTGGAGTGGGATGGCACATCTGGCACAACAACTCCTTCAGCCCGATCTATCGCGCGGAACAGGATCTCTCCGAAATACATAAGTATTCCGATTTTTTGAAGATGGTGATGTATCACAATTGCGGAGGCGAACGCATGGCCGGCTATATCCGCAGCGTCGGGATGAATATGTACGGCGACGTGCCGGCGCAGGAACTGCTGGACTTTCATTACCGCGTGCTGGATTACAAGAACGAGAAGCCGCTCGCCGATATTCCGAAAACCGGCCTATCCTCCGATTACGTCTATCGCGAAGCCACCCGCGCGCGGGAGGCGCTTAACGGGACCCAAACGCTGCTTTGGCCGGGGATCGATATCGACATTCCGACGGGCGCTGCGGAAAGCAAGTCGACCCCGGAAAGCACGCGGGACGCCGTTGCCGCAGCCCTGCGGGCAGGTTCCGACGGAGTTTTACTATCGCGAAAGTATTCCGAGATGAAGCTCGCCAATCTTCGCGGCGCGGGGGCGGCGATCAAAGCAGCCGGCCTCGCCTAGGCCCTCCAGGTCTTCACCTGGCGCACCAGATCCCAAATCATGCGGTCCATCGCACCACCGGTGTCTCCGGATGGTTCGCGCGAATTGGCGAGGGCCGCCCAACAGAATCCGCTGGCGGTGCGCACCATGATCGCGGTAGTGCCGGGCAGGCTACCCGTATGCCACCAGTTGGGGACGCGGTTCACTGCCCAGCCTTTCGCATAACCCGCGTTTGCGGAACTTGCTGTGGTCATCTCCTGTATAGAGGCGAGCTTCAAAATGTTGCGGCTGGGCGATTTCCCGTCGACATGGCTCGCGAACATGGCGAGGTCCCGCGCCGAGGCTAACCACCCGCCGTGGGAATCCATGCGGCGCACGTTCATACCGTAGGGATCCTCCTGCCCTCCACCGTAGTAAACGACCTCGCCTTGCGCACGCTCCGCTAGCGTGTTGCCCGCGATGTACATGCCGATCACGCCGCAGGGCTTCAGCACGGTTTCGCGCACGTGTTGTTCATAGCTTACGCCGGTCAGCTTTTCGATCACCCGCCCCAGGACGCAGAAGCCGAAATTGGAATATGCGTAATGCGCGCCGGGAGGATTTTCGAGCGGCAGGTTCTCGATCGCCCAGGCGATGAGCTGACGATGGTCCATCGATGTATTGCGAAACATGGGATCGGAGCGATCGTTCTGCCATCCTCCGGCGGTGTGGGTCAGCAGGTGTTTGATGCGTACCTCCTCCACTCGCGGGGTGCGCGGAAAATCGCTCCCCAGAATGCCGCGCGGGCCGAACACGAAATCTTCGAGGGTGAGGCGATTCTGCTCCATGAGACGAAACAGGGTCACCGAAGTAATGGGTTTCGAGACGCTGGCGATGCGGAAACGGTGGGCCGGAGTTAGGCTCTCACTCCTTTCGCGATCCGCGAATCCCAGGGCGCGCTCATAGAGCACTTCGCCGCCTCGCGCCACAGCGATTGATAATCCGGGAACGGAATGGGCGGTCATGAAGGCTGTTGCCACGCCGTCCATTCGGGCGAGATCCGGAGACGGGACGGTGTCGGCGGCCGCCGCGATGCCACCGATCGCGAGCTGGAGAAAGGATCTGCGCGATTGACGCATCACTCGATCGTCTCACGGACGATCCCGCCTCCCTGGCGATGACCGCTCCTGCTAGTCGCGGCTCTAGCGGATGACGTAGTAAGGTTGGCCGGCTAGATTCTGCGGGAAGCCTGGGTGCAGCCACGCTCGCTCCGGGGCCGACTTTAATTCGAAATAGTATTGCAGAGGGTACGGCGAGTCAGTGTATGCGCCTGGGATCGACGCAATGTAGGAAGATCCCTTGCGCTCCATCGCAGCCGACTGCCAGCGCTCCGCCTGATTGACGTGGCGATAAAAGAGGCGTGCCGAGACGAGTGCTGGGCCTGTGATTTCGAGCGCCAGCGGCTGTTTGCGCTGAAAGCGGTCCGGCGCGCGATGGCCGATTTCGACAGAAGGGCGCTGCGGACGGCCAGTGGCTTCGACGATGGCGGCCTTCACTTTCGGATCGCCAGTGGGCCCGGAACTGGGTAGCCTTTTTTTCAATAGCTCGATATCGGCATCGATGGCAGGCAGGCGGTCGAGCCAGTGGCCGTGCAGCCAGGGCAGTTCGCCGACGGTGATATCCGCCACGTAGACGCCCTTCGCCTTCTCGGCCAATTCGCTCCACGCGGCGCGGGCGGCACCGTAGAATTTGAGGGCTTCCTCCAGAGCTTCGCGGTCGCCTGTGCGCTCATGAATCGCGTACAGGACTCCGGCGCGGAATTTCGCCGCGAAAAATTTCCCCAAGCCGGACTGAATCGCGACATCGATGTCCACGCGACGAGCCTTTACCGGTTGCGCGACGGCGGCGAGGTCCTCCAACCATTGAGCGACCTCGATGGGCGAATATTTCCCGCTGCGCTCGCCTTTGAGCAGTTCGTCGGCGAAGTCGTTGATGCGGGAGAAAAGCTGCGGATCGAGCGGGCTGGTGTTGCCGAAGGTTTTAGGAGATGGCGTGTCGCCATACTCGGTTTTGGAGGGCTCCACCAGCGATTGATTGGTATAGATCTCCGGCCAGTAATTGTTGTTTGCGGCCGAAGGCAGATGCGCCGTGGTGACGATCGGCAGGATGCGGCTCGCGGCGGCGAGGCTAGGCTCGACTTCGACTTTGGCGTCCGGATCATAGAGTTTGCGGCCCCAGACGCGGTAGGTGTCGAGGTACTTTTCCCAATCCCACCGCGGCCGCAACGAAGCGTCGGCGTAGGCGCAGCGGCTGGCGGTCCCATTCGATGCCACGCCCGATCCACGCCGGCCTTTGAACGAGAGCGGCTCCATGATCTCGACGCCGCTCGATCCACAGAACTCAAAGGCTCGCGCGTAGCCAGCGGCGAAGACCGGATCGGCCCACAGGAGTAAGCGCTGAGTGCCGGGCCAGATGCGCCATAGGATTTCGAAGCGGCGGTCTTCGCGCATCAGGTCCGCGTAGCCATAGCGGGTAAAGCTGCGGGAGCCGGTACTCAGAGCCATCAGGCCGCTATCGCGGTGGTTGGCTTTGGGTATTTCTGGTTCGCGGATGTCGGCCTGATGATAGGGCATGCCCATGTGCTCCGCCCAGAACTTCGGCGAAACTTTGACGGAATTGCCGGTGGCCAGAGCGAGGTCGATCATATTCTGATCGATGCCCTTGGCATGGAGGTCCATCTCGACCCTGCGGCCGCATTTTTTCACGCCGTCGAACACCGTGCCCCAGAACGCGTAGCTGCCTTCTGAGACTCCGCTTTCGCCGTGGACGCGAAACGTGACGCCGCCAATGGCCGGACACGCGCGGAGCAGCGTGGTTAGCGCGTCGCGGCAATACGGGCCGTGATTTTCCGGGTTGAGTCCTTCGATCGTATAGTTCGGATGCGGACTGTTCTCCCAAATGTAGCCGTGCATCCAGAGGCCCAACTGGAACTGGAGGCCCCGGCTGGCGGTCTGTTCGCTGATAAAGCGCAGCGTCTCGAGATTACGATCGCGCTCCGCGTCCGCCAGGTTCGAGGCGCGGACGTTGTAGCCAGGCACCGCGAGGAAGAAGGGATAAGCGAAGAGAAAATATGCGTCGGTGACCGAGCGCAGGAAATCGTAGCCGATGCCAAAGCTGAGGTTGAAGCGGTTGAAGCGGTTTTCCGCGAGCATGTCGAGGTAGTGCGGCCACATCTCGCGGTCGTAGAACCAGGGCTTGTCTTCGACCTCGCTGGTGAACAGGCGCTGGACGCTGCGGACAGCATTTGCAGGCTGCCGTGTCGATTGCGGCAGAGCGGGCGCGCCGGCCAGCGCGGCGGCGGTCAGGAGAAAATTGCGGCGCTTCACAACCGGATTGTACAGCTTACTTGCCGATCATGAGGATGGTGAACGAACCGGGCACCGGGGTGCCTTGCGGCCCGCGGCCTCCTCCCGGCGGCGGAGGAGGCGCCGGCCCGCGCTCCTGCGACATCGTGAACAGATGGCTTGTCTTGTTGTCGAACGTGATGGTACGGGCACCGTTCATCGTTTGCAGGTTCTGCTCGACCTCGAAACTGGTCGGGCTTTTCTCTTTAACGATGGTCATGGTGCCATTGCCCTGAGTGCTGAACGCCTCCATGGTCGCGGGATTAAACGCCGCGCCGTCGGAGCCGCCGGCGAGCGGCAGGCTGGTTAAAATTTTGCCGTCGGTCGCGCTTAGAATCACCATCATCGGCTGAGGAGGCTGCACCGGAGGATTGCCGGATCGGCCGCACGCCGCGAAGAGCACCTTATTTTTCACATCCAGCGCGAGCCCGTTGCATCCGCCCTTATCCACGAACGAATAATGCGCGGTCGCTTTCATCGTCGTGACGTCAACCGCCGTGACGCTGCCAACCGCATCCTGCATGACGACATACAACATGCCTTTTCCGTCGGCCACGCCCTGCTCCGGCACGCCTCCGAGGTCGATGGTGCCGAGCACCGTGCCGTCTTTCGTATCGATGACGGTGGCGTCTTTCGTTGGGTGGCTAAAAACGTAGACCCTCTGGTTGAAGGAGTCGAACAGGATGCCATCCGGCCGCGCGGCGCCTACATCGATGCTCTTGATGAGGGTCAGCGTCTTGGTGTCGAACATCGAAACTTTCGGATGGTCGCTGGTGAAGCCGTGGCCGGACTTCGGATCGACAGCGGTTCCATTTCCTCCCACGCCCGGAATCTCACCGGCGGGTTCGAGCGTATCGAGATTGAAGACCGTCAACCGGGCTTGGATCGCGGGCACCTCTGCCGCGGAGTCCGTGGCCGGAACTGCGCGCGTCGCGCCTCGAGGGATATACAAACGGCGTCCCACGGCGTCTGCATAGATGTAGTCCCATCCGCCTTCTCCGCCGACCCTGGCCGTTTTGAGCACCTTATACGGGCCGGTTTGTTGCGCGGAGCCCTCCGGCGCAAGTGTCACGATCGCCACTGCGAACAACAAGCACAACTGTCGCATTCAAATTTCTCCCCGGAACTCAGTATATTACCGAGAAAGCTCGCGAATCCGTACATTGCGGAACATGACGATGGCGAACTGATCGTGTAACTGCAAGCCGATGGGCCCGACCTTCGAACGTTTCGGATCGCCCGGGTGTTCGGCCACTACGCGGCCGTTCAGCTTCACCGTGATTTTGTCGTTTCGCGAGGAGATATCCATCGCGTTCCAATCGTCATCGTGCTGCGCGTCCTTGGGCGCATCCACGAATCCGTAAATGCTGCCGGAGGGATGGGGATCCGGAAAGCGGTTATTGATCTGGATCTCGTAGCCGATTTTGGAGGGCGTGTGCGTATAATCCGGCGGAGTCATAATGGCCGCCTTCGCCCGCGACACGTCGCGAATGGAGACGCCGCTGTTCCCTGTGGTCTTGGTCCAGTATTCCAGATGCAAGTCGAACTCGCCGAAGTCGTTGCGGGTGGTGTAGAGCCACGATTGCGTATCCACCCAGCCTTTGAACTGCGGCTGCGTCGGCAAAGGGCCGCCGGGCGCGAACATTTTTCGATAGTCGCCGGTGCGCTGTCCGAGCAAGGTTCCATCAGCCATCACGGTCCATTGCCCGTCGCCGATGATTTCCCAGCCGTCCAGGTTTTTGCCGTTGAACAGGGTGCGTTCGTCGGCCGCGGAAAGATAACTGGCCAGCAGAACGATAAGGAGCGAAGCAGAGGTCCGCATAGATAAAGATTACAGCCCGGCAGCGGACCTTGGTAGACTTTCAGCAGCGGGTTTCATTGGGTGCGAGTTTTCCTCCTTTGCGCGTCGATGATCGCCTTCGCGGGCGAGCAGGAGCAGCCGGGTGCGCGGTTTACGCTCGATACCACGCTGGTTCTGATTCCCGTTACGGTCACCGACTCCACGAACCGCTTCGTGCTCGGCCTGCATAAAGGGGACTTTCATCTTTATGAAGACGGGTCCGAACAGACCATCGCGAATTTATCGGGCGAGGATGCTCCGTTATCGGTCGGTTTGCTGCTCGACACCAGCGGCAGCATGACCGACAAGCTGCGAACTTCTCGGCGGGCGGCGATTCAATTCCTTCGAACGATGAATGGACAAGATGAGGCGTTTCTCATCGAGTTCGGCGATCGGGCGTCGTTGACCGTGCCATTCACCAGTCAACTCGAAGAAATTCAGAAGCGGCTGGCGCTGGTCACGGCGGGTGGGCTCACGGCGATGTTCGATGGCGCGCAGTTGGCGCTTCACGAGATGCAGAAAGCGAAGAATCCTCGCAAAGCGGTGGTGATTATTTCCGATGGCGGCGACAACAACAGCCGGTATTCCCGAACGGAGCTCGAATCCCTGGTGCGGGAAGCCGATGTGCAGATCTACGCCATGGGAGTGTTTCAGACCTCCATTTTTTCCGGCTTGAGCACAGAGGAAGTCAACGGGCCGCGCCTGCTTTCCCAACTCGCCGAACAAACGGGAGGCCGCGCGTTTACAGTGTCCGATACCAACGACCTGCCGAGCGTAGCGGCGCGGATCGCCATCGAATTGCGAAATCAATATGTTCTGGCGTACCGCTCGAAGAATCAAAATAAGGACGGCAAGTATCGGAAGGTGGAAGTGAAAATTACGCCTCCGCCCGGGATTCCCAACCTCAAAGTGCACTGGAGGCTCGGCTACTACGCGCCGTCAAAATAGTTCCGTCAACGGTGAATGACGTGCGGCGTGATCACGTGTGGAGCGGCGACGGCAGGACGCGGTGAAGGCAGGTAAGACGGTCTCGGAAGTAAAGGACCGAGAGGCCGTCCGCCCACACCGGGAACCGGAGAAAACGTAGTTGGCCGCGGATAAAGGAAGGTCCGGACCGGCAGCCTTGGATAGTAAAAACCGAGCGGAGCGAAAGGATAGACGGAAAGATAGGGGTTCGCCCACGATGAATAAGGGCTCCAGAAACTGAGGCCGTACGGATAGTCGATACCGAGGGACGGGATGCCGGTGGGCGGAAAATAGCTGAAGCTGCCGGCCGCGACCCCGGAGCTATCGATCTGATCGGGATCGTCGGTAATGCCCGCTCCAATGGCGTTGTCTTCGGAAACCACCGAACTCCGGTTCATGGCCCAGACGTTAAACGCGTCGGCGGCCGGAGTCGTCGCCGGATCCGCGATCAGCACCGAAGCGAAAGGCAGCACCTCGCCGCGGTGAACGGTCACCGGATCGGAACCGACTTCTGCGGACACTGCGGCGGCTCCGCTCAAAACCCGGAGTTGCGCCGGCTCAGAACCGATCCGCGCGATGCTGTCGTCCTGCACGTGGACTTGCCAGTTCTTATAGATCAGCGTGTCCGGTGGATTCGCCGCTTCATGACTCACTTCGAGAATGGCGGTCCCACTCAGCAACTCGACCCGAGTATCGGTAAGACTATTCGATAACATTCGGATGGCGCTGTTTTCATCGACCCGCAGGAAGACACCCGGCGTAAGAAGCACCTCCGCGCGGCCGAGTTCGGTGCGCAGCACGCGGCCTTCGCCGATCTCCGGAAAACGGCCGAAGCGCTGCTCCACCCGCTCTTCCCCGATGGAGACGTTGCCTTCGAAGAAATATAAAAGACCCGAGTGCGTGGACCTGACCGATTGACCGGAGGCCAGAAGGATCGCGAACAGCGCCAGCGTTACGACGCGCAGGTGACTCATAAAAACGCCCCCTTTTAAGAAAGTATGCGCCCGTTTCAACGTCTCGTCAATCTGCCCGATCTGCCACTATGGTGAGGCCTTCGTTCACAGGTAGATGGCAACTCATTTTTTGAGATTATCCGATTGCCCTTCAGTTGCTGACCGGCGTTTTTTCCACTTTATCGATTACCAGCATCTCGATCGGTTCATTTCCGGCCTCCAGCTTCAGCCCCAATTGCTCCTGAATGGCAATGAAGATGGACAGTCCGGAATCCGCGTCGCGCATGCCGCTGTCGGGCGTCCATTCCAAGTTGAAGGAGTATTCGCCTTCTAGCTGCGTCATGTCCTTCACCGAACGGTCCAGATGGGTGGAGAGCACTTCGGCGAATCGTTCCGTTGTGGCCCGCGCCAGACCGAACGACCGGCTCGGCGTTGGGATTCCGAGGCGCGTGTTTTCTTCCCTCCTCGCTTTCATGCGGGCCATGTTCTCCAGCACTTTTTTGCGCACCGCTTCCTGTTGCTGTTCCTCGTTGTCATAATGCGGCAATTCTTCCGCGGGCTTGAGTTTGGGACCATTCTTCGCGACCTTCAGGCGATACACCGCCGTGTCCTTCGATTCCCGGTGGAGACTGATCTGGAACCTCTCTGTCAGCAGTTTTTGCAGCATCAATCGCAATTGATTTGCAGTCGTCCCCGGCGGAAGTGTGGCTTCGATCGTATAGCGCTCCGACCCGAGCCAACCCGGACCTGAAATCTGGCCCGGCCTCATCTTGTACGCTCGCGCCAGCAGCATCTTCAGGCTGACGCCGTGATAGTGGATCCGGCCGGGATCGTTGGTGCCGGGACCTCCATCGAAACCCAGCATCTCGGCCATGCCGGGGATGGTTGCCATAGTGTCCCGATCCCGTTTATCGGCAGGTTTGACCGACGCGACCTCAAACTCCTGGCCGCACGCGACCGGGGTCAAGAGGGCGATCCAGCTTGCCGCCAATATTTGTGGAAAGCTGGACATGACGCAATTATATTTGGATTTCCCCCTTACTAAAGTCAAGCTTCCGACCCGTCGATCTCCGCAGTATGATGGCGAAGTTCAGTATTGTGCTGGTTGTCTGCGTTGCTCTGTTCTTGTCCGCCTGCGCTCCCAGTCCTCAGAGCCTTATCTTGGGAAAATGGGAAGCGGACGCCGCTGTGAAACTAACGGCGGAGTTCAAGGGAGACGGCACCGCGAAGATCACCGTGTTAGGGCAGACGCTCCAGGGCACCTACAAGTTGAATGGGGGCGAATTGGTGTGGACGATGGGTGGCAGGACGACGAAGGGCAGGGTCAGTGTGACTGCCACCGAGCTGCAGATGACCGACGACGAAAACCGAACGATCAAGTACAAGAGAATTTGAACCGCATTAACAGGAGTCAGTCCATTCAACGTCTTTTCGGGACCGTTGATGAGAATTGAATTGCCTCGCGGGCGACTGCCATTTAGACTAGGAGCGCACCGATTCCATGAAGAGGTCGGCTTCAGTCACGTTGACTTTGGTAGTCACGCTGGCGACAGTGCGCGCCCAACAAGGCGGTGATCCCTGCGCGGCGGCGACCTTTAACGGTAAGGTCTGTCAGGCTGCGGTGCACGATCAAGGATATTGCTCGCAAGGTTCCCGGACCAGCATGAGCTACCCTCAGTCGTACCCCTATTATTTCGACCGCTACGCAGATTATTTGTCTCATGGCGGCGCGGCAAATCCTTCCTCGGCGGCAAAGTGTCCGCGCCAGTTGTCCGCCCGCGGAGGTTTTGGGTCGACCGCAGCCGCACACAGCGAAGGGTCCAAAGGCGGGAGCTGATGCGCCGCGTCGATTCGACGCCGCGCGATCACAGGGAGGCGAGGGTCGAGGCCGCCGGCCTCACCTGGCATGCGGAGTATTGGAACGAGTCTGCATTTTATGAACTGACCGCAAAGGAAGTGGAAGTTCTTGAATCCAGCTCCAATGAACTGGCGGGAATGACGCTTCGCGCCGTGCAGCACATTATCGACAACCGGCTCTACGGAAAGATGGCGATCCCGGAGAGCGCGATCGGCCTGATCGAAAGTTCGTGGGAAGCGGAACCGCCGTCTCTCTACGGGCGCTTCGATCTTGCCTATGACGGATCGAATCCTCCGAAACTGCTCGAATACAACGCCGACACGCCGACGTCGCTGCTCGAAGCCGCAGTGGTGCAGTGGTACTGGCTACGGGATGTGTTCCCTTCGCGCGATCAGTTTAATTCCATACACGAACGATTGATCGCACGTTGGAAGGAGTTGGGAGACTATTTGCCGGATCGGCATGTGGATTTCTGCGCGATTGACGACGCGGAAGATGGGATGACCGTCGCCTATCTGGACGACACCGCGCAGCAAGCTGGCCTGACGGCGTCAATTTTTCCGATCAGCGAAATCGGATGGAACGGCGCCCATTTCGTCGGGCCGGACGAGCGGGCGCTCGGGGCCGTGTTTAAGCTGTATCCCTGGGAGTGGATGGTGCGGGAGGATTTCGGGCCGCACCTTGGTAAGGATCGAACCATCTGGATCGAGCCGCCGTGGAAAATGCTGCTATCGAACAAGGGAATCCTTCCGGTTCTCTGGGAGCTGTACCCCGGGCATCCGAATCTGCTAGAAGCTCGGTTCGCAGATCCGGGCACGATGGCGGCATGGATCAGAAAGCCGTTGCTTGGTCGTGAGGGCGCCAACATCACTCTGCATCAACCTGGTCTGGACGTCCGGACAGAAGGAGACTACGGCGCTGAAGGCTTTATTTTCCAGGAGCTAGCCGCGCTGAGCCGCATGGACGGAATGCACGCGGTCATTGGAAGCTGGTTGATCGGCCACGAAAGCGACAGCTCCTGCGGGATCGGGATTCGCGAGTCGGAATCGCCCATTATTACGAATACCAGCCGGTTCGTTCCGCATCTTTTCGGCTGATTGTGCAACATGGCGTCCCACTTGCGGACGCATGGATCATCCTGCCTCGTTTATTTTCTATCGATTAGCTTAGGCAGCCCATTTGCCTGCATCCGCCGTATGGACACGCTCTGGAAAGATCTGCGATTCGCGGTTCGCGTCCTGCGCAAATCGCCCGGATTCACGGCCATCGTGGTTCTATCGCTGGCTCTTGGCATTGGCGCGAACACGGCGATTTACACCGTATTCAATGCCTACCTGCTGCGTCCCATGCCGGTGGACGCGCCGGATCGTCTACTGGCGATTTACGTGTCCGTTCCGAACGGCGGAGCCAATATTGAAGGATTCTCTTCTCCGCAGTGGAAGGATTTCCGCGCGCAGGAGACCGGACTTGTCGACATCGCCGGATCGAGCGGAGTGCCGATGAGCATGACCGACAGCGAAAAGCCGGAGCTGATCTGGGGCGAAATGGTCACCGGGAATTATTTTTCAGTGGTCGGAGTTCACCCGGCGGTGGGGCGCGGATTTCTTCCGGACGAAGACGAAAAGCCGGGCGAAAAGCCGGTATGCGTGCTCAACTATAACTTCTGGCAGCGCCGCTTCCATGGCGACCCGGAGATCACCGGCAAGTCGATCAAGCTCGAAGGTCAGGCGTTCACCATCGTGGGAGTCGCGCCTCGGGGTTTCATCGGAACGGTTTTATTCAATTTTGTTCCAGATGTGTGGGTTCCCGCCGCGATGCAGAAAGCGGTCGCCCCGAGCTACACCGACATTGATCGAAGAGACATGCGATGGATGGCGGTAAGAGGACGCTTGAAGCCGGGTGTGTCGGCAAAACAGGCGGAAGCGGCGCTGAACACCGTTGCCGCGCGGCTGGCCAAGGAGTATCCGAAGACCGACGCCGGCCTTCAAATGCACGTGATGGCGGCCGGCGCAAGAACGCAGCCGTGGCTGTTCGTTACCGGGCTGGTTCCGGTGACGACGTTGATCATGGGAGCGGTGGTGATTCTGGTGCTGCTGATCGCCTGCGCCAATGTCGCGAACCTGATGCTGGCTCGAGGCGCGACGCGGGTGCGCGAGATGGCGATTCGAGTGGCGGTCGGCGCGGGCCGGATGCGGCTGGTGCGCCAGTTGTTAACCGAGAGCTTGCTGCTGTCGCTTGGCGGCGGAGCCTTGGGAATCATTCTGGCCATGTGGTTCAACACCATGTTGCTGAGGTTCTATCCGACGCTGGACTTTCAGACAGTCGATACGAGCTACGACTCGCAGTTGGATCCGAAAATTCTTGTGTTTACCGCCCTGGTCTCGGTGGCCGCGGCGATCCTGTTCGGCCTTCTGCCGGCGCTACGCGCCTCCCGCGTGGATCAGGCGGCGGCGATGAAAGGCGATGGAGCGAACCGCTTGCGCGCCGGTTCGGGGAACGTCCTGGTCATGGTCCAGGTGGCTCTGTCCTGCGTTTTGCTGGTCAGCGGAGGGCTGTTCCTGCGCAGCATGCGATTCGCGCAGAACGTGGATATCGGCTTCTATCGCACCGGCATCTCGCTATTCACCATCAATCTGGATTTACAGGGGTACAAGCGTGAGCGCGCCATCGAATTCGAACGCGATATGATCGGCCGCCTGCGCGCGATTCCGGGCGTCGACGACGCGGCGTTCGCGTATCCTCTCCCGCTCGACGCCTACGGCGGGCCGGGCCCGGTATTTCCGGAAGGATGGACCCCTGGATCGGACCAGGAGCAAAACATCGCCGGGTACAGCAGCGTAAGCTCCCGCTATTTCGAGACGATGGGAACGCAGATTATCGCCGGACGCGCTTTGGACGACCGCGATACGGCGACGTCCAAACTGGTGGCCGTGATCAACGAAGCGATGGCCCAACGCTATTGGGGATCACCCGATAAAGCGCTCGGGCGGCGGTTTGCGCAGTCGAAAGGCGGCAAGCTCTTCGAAGTGGTCGGCATCGCGAAGAACGGCAAATACAAATCCTTCGGCGAGCCCGCGTTCTCCTATATCTTTAGCCCCATCACACAGGATTATTCGGGACAGGTGGAAGTGCTGCTGCGGTCCAAGCAGGATATCGCCGCGCTGATGCCGGTGGTGCGTGCGGAGATGGCCAAGCTGGATCCCACGCTGCCTCTGTTCGGAGTGCGGACCATGCCGCAGTTTCTGAATCGAACTGTGTCGATCTATGAATTGGGCGCATCCCTGGTTGGCACGTTCGCCGTGACCGCTCTGCTGCTGGCAGCCGTCGGTATTTACGGAGTGCTTTATTTCACGGTGGCGCGTCGTACCAAAGAAATCGGCATCCGCATGGCGCTCGGCGCTCGCCATAGCCAAGTGCTGCGGATCGTGCTTCAGAGGTCGCTCCTGTGGGTCGGATCCGGGCTGGCGATCGGCATCGCGTTGGCGCTGATAGCGAGCCGGCAAACCGGACTTCTCGTCGCGGGCATCCGCGGGACCGACCCTCTGACGTTTAGCGCGGCCGTAGTGATTTTCGCAGCCGTCATCGCTGCCGCCTCCGTGATCCCGGCGCGGCGAGCAGCGTCGGTCGATCCAATCGAGGCGCTTCGGCACGAGTAGGCAGGATTCCGTATAGTTGGAATTGCCATTCCGTCTCGAAGACATATTCTCTTATCTCCCCTGGTCCAAATGGCTGCGCGGGGCGCGGCCGAAGGCGGCAAGATGACGCTCTGCCTGCATCAGTACACGTCTGCGAACGCGGGGTTCCGCAAATCGCTCGAGGGCTGGGCGCGCGCGGGAATCAAGAATGTCGAAATTACATCGGCCCAGCTTGACGACTTCCTGAAGACAGACACCCTGGCCGCCGCTGGACGCCTGATTTCCGATCTGGGCTTGACGGCGGTTTCGGCCGCTTGCGGTGTCGCCGGTTTGTGGGAGCCCAACCCGACCCGGGGCGCGTCGATCGACAGTCTTAAACAGCGCTGCGAGATGTTCGCGGCTTTGGGCATCGGCAAGACGTACGCTCCGACCACCGCCAGCCAGAAATTCACGCTGGACGACTACAGAGCCGCGGTCCAGAACATGCGTGAAGCGGGAGAGATCGCCAAACAATTCCGGATGACCGCGATGGTGGAGTTCGTCCGTGCATCGTCCTTCATTTCGACCTTGACGACCCTGCTGAAGCTGACGCGAGAGGCCGGGCATCCGAATCTGCGCCCGATGCTAGACTGCTATCATTTCTGGTCCGGCTTGAGCAAGTTCGAGGATCTGGATCTGCTGCGGCCCGGTGAACTCGCTCACGTTCACTTTCAGGATGTGCCGGATATGCCCCGGGAACTGCTCGATAATTCGACGCGATTGATCCCCGGCGATGGCATCTCTCCCCTGAAGCAGATTCTTCGCAAGCTATCGGAAAAGGGATACTCGGGTCCGCTATCAGTGGAGTTGTTCCTGCCGCAGTTCCAACAAGGAGACCCCTACGAAGTCGCGCGCCGCATTCGGGAGAGAGCGGAGCCTGTGATAAGGGAAGCCGGGGTCTAAAAAACGTCGCGAGGCCATGAATCGCATCCTCATCATTGGAGCGACCGGCAGGGTCGGACGGCAGGTTGTCTCTCAACTCCTGGATCTGGGTGCACCGGTCCGGGCCCTCGCGCGTAACCCGCAGATGGCTGGGTTGCCGCCACGCGTCGATGTCGTGCGCGGGGACCTCACACTCCCCGAAACCCTGGACGAATGCCTCGACGGCATCGATACGGTGTTCCTGGTGTGGACCGCACCTTCCGCCGCCGTTGCTCCCGCTCTGGAGCGGATCGCGAAAAACGCGCGGCGTATCGTATTCTTGTCGGCTCCGCTCAAGACAGCGCATCCCTTTTTCCAACAACCCAACCCAGCCAGGGCGCTGGGCATGCGGATCGAACAGTTGATCGAAACCTCCGGCCTCGAGTGGACCTTCCTCCGCCCCGGAATGTTCGCCTCCAATGCACTGCTGTGGTGGGCCGCGCAGATCCGCGGCGGCGATGTTGTGCGTTGGCCTTATCTCACCGCCCCAACAGCTCCGATCGACGAGCGTGACATCGCAGCGGTCGCAGTGCGCGCTTTGACCGAGGATGACCACGCCGGAGCGGAGTACGTCCTTACCGGACCTCAATCGCTGAGCCAGTTCGAGCAGATATCGACCATTGGCGCCGTGATCGGCCGCCCGCTGCACATCGAAGAAATCTCGCCGGAACAAGCGAGACAAGAGTTGCTCCCTCGGATGCCGCCGGTTGTGATCGCCATGCTGCTGGACGCCTGGGCTGCGGCCATCGGTCAGCCGGCCTTCGTGACATCCACGTTTGCGGAAATTACCGGAGCGCCCGCGCGAACCTTCCGCGATTGGGTCACCGATCACGCCGCGCGGTTTCGGACGTAATTTACCCGCCTCACAATTCCAGCGGTACGAAATCCCCGCTACTCCGTCAGTATCCAAAATCGGTCTTTCGAGGAGCACTCGTGAATACCTTCTTGCAGGATGTGCGCTACGGCTTTCGGATGCTGATGAAGAAGCCTGCGTTCACGGCCATCGCCGTGCTCTCGCTCGCGCTGGGAATCGGCATCAACACCGCCATTTTCACCCTCATTAACACCATCCTGTTAGGCTCCTTGCCCTACCCCGATCCCGATCGCGTGGTCGCCGTCTGGACCGTGCCTCCCCAACACCCCGATCAGGTGGACACCGTTTCCGTCCAGGATTTCATGGCCTGGAGAGATGAGAACCATACCTTTGAAGCCATCGGCTCCATGGTCGACAACACTCGCGACTTGGGCGCGGAGGAAAACGGACTCCCCGCGGGCCGCATCTTCGGCGAGGAATTTTCTCCCGGCCTGTTTCCAGCCCTCGGCGTGCAGCCTCTGATGGGCCGCGTATTTCTGCCCGACGAAGACCAGGTGGATCATCCGGCGCCCGTCATGTTGATCAGCTATCGCTTGTGGCAAACGCGTTTCGGAGGCGATAAAAACATCCTCTCCCGCACCGTGCTCGTCAATGGCAGTAAGACCAGCATCATCGGCGTGATGGCTCCAAATTTCCGCTTAACCGACGATAACGCCGATTATTGGATGCCGTTTCAGTTCAACAGCTTTCAACTGCGAGGTTCGGCGCGCTACATGACCGTATTCGGCAAACTGAAGCGCGGCGTATCTATCGCGCAGGCGCAGGCCGATTTGGAATCCATCGCGGGCGGCCTCGCCAAGCGTTTTCCGCGCCTCGACACCGATCACGGCAAACCGTGGGGAATTCGCATCCAGCCCGTTCGGGAATCCTTGTTCGGATTCATGACCCGCCCTCTGCTCCTGCTCCAGGGCGCCGTCGGTTTCGTCCTGTTAATCGCCTGCGCGAATGTCGCAGCTCTGCTGCTGGCCCGCGCTTCCTCGCGTTATAACGAAGTCGCCATCCGTTGCGCGCTCGGAGCGGGCCGCGCGCGAATCATTCGCCAGTTTCTTACCGAAAGCGTATTGCTTTCGTTGCTGGGCGGACTCTTCGGAGTGCTTCTCGCCTGGTGGGGAGTTCACGCCCTGGTTGCGATGGCCCCTTCGTGGTTTCCCCGTTTGCACGAAACATCGATCAATGGCCGGGTTCTGTGGTTCACCGCTTTTATTTCACTGATCACGGGTCTGATCTTCGGTGCCGCTCCCGCCCTCCAGGGTTCCAGATTGAGTTTCGTCGAGGGCCTGAAGGATTCCGCCCGTGGAGGCACTTCAGGAGCCGCGCGCAACCGTCTGCGCGGCTCTCTGGTCACCGTGCAAGTCGCGATGGCATTGATTCTACTCATCGGCGCTGGCCTCCTCCTGCGCAGTTTCCAGAAAATGCAAGGGATCGGCCTCGGTTGCGACCCGCGCGGCCTGCTGACCTTTGGTCTCCGCTACCGCCAAAATCAATTTTCCAAACCAACCGGCATGTATAAAGGACTTCCCTTGTGGGAAGTCAGCTCCGTTCCCGCCGATACCATCGCCCGCGTCTTCGATCGTCTCCAGACCGTGCCCGGAATTCAGTCCGTTGGCGGAAACCTAGTTCCTCCCCTCACCGGCGCGTTGAGTTTGCCGTTTACCATCGAAGGCCGCCCCGTCGAAGATGCCTCCGCACTTAGCGCGGAGATCTATCCCATCACTCCCAACTACTTTGGAACGATGAGGACCGCGATCCTGCGCGGGCGCGATGTCAGCACTCGCGACACCGCCTCAGCGCCGTGGGTCGCGATCATTAACGAAACCATGGCGCATCGTTATTGGCCCAACGAGGACCCGCTCGGGAAGCGCATCAAACTCGACCTCGCGCCCGAAGAACAGCCCAGGGAAGTGATTGCCGTCGTCCACGATACCCCTTCGAGCCGACTCCAAACCAAGCAGGACGCCGCACTGTATTTTCCGTACGTCCAAATGGCTCCCCACATTTCCGGACCATTCGTCGGCGTGCATCTGCAAATGACTTTCGTTCTGCGCACCGCCGGAGACCCGATGAGCATGCTGCCGGCAATTCGCAAGGTGGTCGCCGAGATCGATCCGAACCGGCCTCTGGCGGACCCCAAAACGGTGGAACAGTACATGGCTCAAGAGGTCGAATATCCTCGCTACTATTCCATGCTGCTCGGGCTGTTTGCCTTTGTCGCCATGGTGCTCGCCGCCGTCGGAATTTACGGCGTCATGGCCTACGCGGTCGCGCAGCGGACGCGCGAAATCGGCATCCGGATGGCTCTTGGCGCGGGTCAGCGGGATGTGTTGAAACTCGTGGTCCGGCAGGCGATTTTTCTCATTCTAGGCGGCCTGATTCTAGGCCTAGCCGGTGCGACAGCCTTGACGCGCTACCTGTCTTCGGAACTATGGGAAGTGAAGGCCACCGATCCGATCACGTTCGCGGCGGTATCGATGCTGCTGATCTCGGTTGCCGTGATCGCGTGCCTGGTTCCCACCCTCCGGGCCGTCCGCGTGGATCCGACCGTCGCACTCAGATACGAATAACGATCCTTAAAAGGCCATAAATCGCTTCGGTAAGAGGCTCCACGAGCCCTTAAATGACCATAAAGTACAATGGATATCGCGAATGCAACTTTGTCTTTTGATCCTCGCGTCGGCGTTCGTTTGCGGAGCGGATCTGAACTGGACGCAGTTCCGCGGACCGTACTCCAATCCCGTCGGCGCCGACGCCCGTCTCCCAGGTGAATGGTCGAAGACCAAGAACGTCGAGTGGTCCGCGCAGATTCCGGGCCGCGGATGGTCGTCGCCGATCGTCGTCGGCGGCAAAGTTTTTGTGACCGCCGCGACCACCGACGGCAAGTCGAAGGCCCCGCAAATGGGGACCGACTATAGTAACGACTATATTGCCGAGTTGATGAAACAGGGGCTGAGCGCGCAGGAGGCCCTGAAAAAGGTCGGGGAGCGCGATATCGAGATGCCGGACGAGGTCACGCTTCACTATTTCCTGTACTGTCTGAAGCTCGAAACCGGCGCGGTGAACTGGAAACAGGAATTTTACTCCGGCCGGCCTCCAGGTGGACGTCATCGCAAGAACAGCTTCACTTCCGAAACTCCAGTGACCGACGGCGAGTTCGTCTATGTATTCGTCGGCAACCTTGGATTGTTCGCCTACGACTTGAACGGCAAACAAGTGTGGACCACCAAGATCGAGACCAACCAGATCTATCTGGACTTCGGCACCGGCGGCTCCGCGGCTTTGCACGGCAATCGAATCGTGATTATCTGCGATAACCAGAAGCATCAATTCATCGCTGCGTTCGACAAGACGACCGGAAAGAAATTGTGGAGCACCGATCGCGACATCAGCGATCCCGCGGTGGCGAGCATGCGCTCCGGTTGGACCACTCCTTATATATGGACCAACAAGGCGCGGACGGAAATCGTCACCACCGGTCCAGGCGCTGCGATCAGTTACGACCTGGAAGGGAAAGAGTTGTGGAGGCTCTCCGGCATCTCGCCGTCGCCTGCCCCCAGTCCCTTCGCGTACGACGGAATGCTGTACATCGATGCCGGCCAAGGCCGTCCTCTGTTCGCGCTTCGTCCGGGCGCGTCGGGCAATATTTCGCTCGGGAAGACTGAAAATTCGAATGAATACGTAGCCTGGTCGCAGGACCGAGCCGGGACCTACATCACCACTCCGGTGGTATACGAGGACGGCGTGTACGTGCTGTTCGACAAGGGGATCCTGGCGCGCTTCGACGCCAAGACGGGTAAGCAAAGCTACAAAGTGCGCATCGATCCGGATGCGTGGGCTTTCACGTCCTCGCCATGGGCGTACAATGGCGAGATCTTCTGTCAGAGTGAGGAGGGCAAGACGTACGTGATTACGGCGGGCGAAACGTTTAAAATGCTGCGCGTCAATTCGCTCGATGAGATGGCACTCGCGACGCCGGCCATGGTCGGAGACCGGTTGCTGGTTCGAACCGAAGGGCGCTTGTATTCCATCCGGAAACCAATATGAAAAACAGCGAATCCTGGCCCGCGCTGCCGTTGAATGAGTGGAAGGACACCTACGGCACCCTTCACATGTGGACCCAGATCGTCGGCAAGATCCGCATGACCCATGCGGTGCCGCTGAATCACTGGTGGCACGTGACTCTCTATGTCAACTCGCGCGGCCTGACCACGGGACCGGTGCCCTACGGGCCGGGCCTGTTTGAGATTCAGTTCGATTTTCAGAAGCATAGCTTAGACATCTGGACCAGCGAAGGTAAGGGCGCTTCGCATCCTTTGAATCCGCAATCGGTAGCGGATTTTTACCGGGCCGTCACAAAGGCTCTGGCGTCGCTGGGCATCGGGGTGGACATTAGTCTGAAACCGCAGGAAGTTGGTCCGGCGGATCCCTTCGACAGCGATCTCACCCACTGCTACTACGACCGCGAGTACGTGGAGCGGTTTTGGCGAATCTTGATCTCGAGCGGCAAAGTGATGGAGAAATTTCGTGGACGATTCATCGGGAAATGCAGCCCCGTCCACTTTTTCTGGGGCAGCTTCGATTTAGCGTGCACCAGATTTTCGGGCCGGAAGGCGCCGCCGCGCAGGGGTGCGATCAGCGGTCCGGCGTATTCGCATGAAGTCTGCAGCGCGGGCTTTTGGCCGGGAGGCGGAGCCGTGGACGGGCCCGCTTATTATTCCTACACCATTCCTCAACCAGCCGGATTAGAGTCGGCGCAGGTTCGGCCGGCCGCAGCGAAGTGGAACCCGCAGTTGTCGGAGTTTATTCTGATGTACGACGATGTGCGCAACGCCGAATCCCCCGAGGGCGCGCTGCTGGAGTTTCTTCAGAGTACTTACGAAGCGGGCGCAACGCTCGCAAAGTGGGATCGCGCCGCGCTGGAGTGCTGAGGTCGCCTTACCGAGCTGCGACCACGGGGAGCGATCTCTTCAAGACGCGCGTGTCCCTAAAACGCCACCTTCACCGAAAATTGCAGCGACCGCGCCGGCAACTGATTCGTAATTCCCACGAGCGGCGTTCCAAATCCCGCCCCCGCCGTGGGCCCGTTTCCATAAGTCCCGCTGAAGCCCACGACATTCGGGTGATTTAAAACATTGAACGCTTCGGCGCGCAAACTCAGCGTGAGTCTTTCCCGCAGATGAAACGCCCGCTCCAGGAACGGAGACACATCGTAAATCGGCGTCCCACGCCCGGTGTTCCTGCCAACCACCACTCCGTCGATCACCGGACGATCCGTAGTCGCGCCGGTGTCGCCGCTGTTTACCGTGCCGGTCACATAGTTATAAGGCAATCCCGAAGCCAGCGTCATCACTCCGCCGAAATTGATTTTGAAGGGCAGATTGTAAACCCCGCTCAATACAAATCGATGCCTTTGATCGAAGATCGCATTCCCATTTTCCACTTTCCCCGCGAAATTCGGATCGTTCGGATTCTGGCTGGGCAGATCGGGATCGACGTTGTCGATGGTGTGCGACCATGTATAGCTCGCGAGCATCGACAGACGGTTGCCGAAACGATGCGTCAGATTCACGTCGAGGGCGTCGTAGAAAACATACCCGTCGTTCACATCGCTCTGGATCACCGAATAAGGAGGCTGCGGATTCGTCGCCGTCGCGGTATTGCAAGTCAGATGGTTCTGCGCGTACCATTCGATCCAATAAGGACGCGTGCAATTGGCGGCCTGCGCGGTGCGGATCTGGTTAGGCTGGTTGCGAATATACGGCGTCGGCGGATCGACGTCCAGAGGGCGGTTGATTTTCAAAGTGTGTGACCCGATGTAATCGACGGCCAGCACCCATTTCGGCGCGATTTGACGCTCAATGCCGAACGTCCATTGCTCCGAGTACGGACTGTACAAACCATTCTGATAACCGATCAGCGTATTGGTCGGGAAGAACTGGTTCAAATAGGCGCTCTGCCCGGGCCGCACATAGAGGCTGCGCAAAGGCGCCTGCGCGCCCGCCGGAAACGCCGGCAGAGGAGCCGCGGCGACGCTGGTCGGGAATCCAACCTGCCCCGGTGTGGCGACGTAATTGAAGACTCCGGTCGGCCCTGTCAGCGCGTAGTTCGCTTCGGAGTTATCGACGATCTGCGAATAGTAGATTCCAAAACTCCCGCGGATCACCGTGTTTTTCCAGTTGTACGCAAACCCCACGCGCGGCGCGAAATCCTTGTTCGAATCGGCGAACGTCTGGCGCTCATACCGCAAGCCGAGGTTTACGGTCAAATTCGGGAGGACCTTCCAGTCGTCCTGAATGAAGAGCGCCCACAACCAGTCGTCCACCGTGTAGCTGGCATTGCCGTAGCTCTGCGTGTAGCTTTTCACGTTGGCGATGTTGTTGAGAAACGCGGGACTCTCGCACACGCCGACCGCCAGGGTGCAGGTGTTGTAGATAAACTCCCCGTCGTAAATCGGCCCGCCGAACTCCTTGCTGTCGCCGCCGGTGTGCGCCAGAATGCCGCTGCCTCCGAACTTCACCTGGTGCTTGCCCCAGACCGCCGATAAAGTGTCGCTGATTTCGTACTGCCGGTTCATCAGCAGAGCCGATTGCGAAGTGCCGCTCGTAAAAGTTCCCCCGCTCGAGATCGGCACGGAAAACTCAGTCCCATAAATCACCGGATCGAATTCCGTGATCGGCGAGGCGAGCTGGAATTGCAGGCGCAGATTGTTGACCAGCGTCGGACTCAGCACCGCGGTTTCGCCGATCTCATTTTCATAGGTGCGGCGATGAAAAATTCGGTCAACCGAAGGAAGGCTGTTTCCACCCACGATTCCATTGGGGTTGGTATCGGTGAAAATATCGGCGTTTAAGCGTACGTTGAGAGTGTTTTTGGAGTTAATTTGGTCATCTAAGCGCACATAAGCGAGCCATCCGTGATACGCGCCCTCAAAAACGGTCGGGTCGAGGGGCGAGATGATAGGCGATCCCTTAGTTTCCCGGCTGTTTTCCCCGGCCAGGAAGAAGTGCATTTTGGACCCCAGCGGCCCGGAAATCGACAGTGCGGTTTGCCCCAAAGCATCGTTGATAATGTCGTTCCCACTGGCTCCGTTGGCTGCGTTAAACCCGGAAAGTGCGGCAGCCGTGGCAGATGGACGCCAAAGCTCCAGCGCTTCTCCATGAAACTGCCCAGTCCCGGATTTGGTAATAATGTTCACCGCGCTGCCGGTGCTAGCTCCGTATTCGGCCGAAAAACCGTTGTTGAGGATGGTCATTTCCTGCACCGCCGCCAGCGGTAAGTTGCTGAAAAGAGTCTGCCTTCCCCAACTATCGTTGCCGTTGGCGCCGTCGATCTCGAACCATGTCTGCCGCCGCCCCGCGCCGTTGGTGGTGAACATATCCTCGTTCATGAAGACGTCGCCCTGATTGATCGCCTGGCGATTAGCAGCGTTCAACAGAGGAAGATAGGTGATTCGACGGTTAAGTAACGGCGTTTCTTCCATTTGCGTAGAGTCCAGCCGATCGCCTAACTGCGGACCATCAGTGCGGATTTCGCCCACCGCACCGGTGACCGTAACCTGCGTTTGTCCCCCGGAGGCATTTAGTTGGAGCTCGACGTCAGCCGTGGTGCCGCCGGCGAGTGTGACACTTACTGGCTTCATTTCCGCGAAAGCCTGTTTGCGGGCGACAACATTGTAGTTGCCGATAGGGAGCCCGGCGATAGTAAAGTCTCCGGAATCATCCGTTTGGGCCGTCCTTTGGACGCCAGTCAATGCATTGGTCGCGGTCACCTCGACCAGCGGAACCGCCGCATGGGTTTGATCGATCACCCGGCCCCGAAGTGTAGCCGTATCAGGTGTCTGCAAGAAGAGATACGTCACCAGGAGTAGAAACATGTCTTTCTAGACTAGAAGACCGGGGTGCCTACTACCAGAGATCGTATTTATCCGAGCAGATGTTCCAGTAATTGATGGACTGCCCGCAAAGCAGGCGGATTCAGCGCGATGGCGCCGATTAGCAGAGCGAGGGCGGCCAGGGCAATTGCTCCGGTGCGGGAGTGGCGGCCATAAACTGGCGATTCGAGGAGCCGATCGATGCGGAGCGAAAGATCCTCATCGGCGGCGACCAGGGACGCGATCAGCGCCGGCATGCGGACACCGGCTTGCAGCCGCGCGATACTTACCAGGGCCTCGGCCAAAGTGGCCGACTGGACGGCGTCGCCCTGGGTGGCCTGATCATCGGCGGCCCATTCGGCGCATTTTGCCCATTCCTGCTGGAGGAGTCGGGAGTTAGGAAAGATTGAGGGAGCCAGCAGCATCAGCAGGCGCTTCAAATTGTCGCGGGATGCGCGATGGGCTTGTTCGTGACGCAGGGCGATACGCAACTGGTCGGCAGAAAGGAGACGCAGTGCGCCTTCGGAAATCAGCACGCGTGGATTCAAGATTCCGGCTAGCGCCACGCAGGCGCTGCGCTGCACGATCCAGACCGATTCGCCTGCGACTTGGGATTCGAATGCGGCGCAACTCCGGAGGTAGCGGGACGAGCGAACCAGCGCGACGACGCTCCGGTAAATTGCTAAGGCACAAACCGCGACGCCGAGAATTCCGGCGGTCAGGCAGAGAAAACCCACCTCTTCTTCGGCGGCTCCGGGTTCGAATCGAAGGTAACTCGGCACGCACAAGGCAGCTACAACTACGGCGGATAGCGCGGAGGGAAGAAGTCTCAGTGCGAGCAGAAATCCTGCGGCTCGCTGAGGGCGCATCGTTCGCGCTCGGCGAATCGCCCCAGGCGCGAGGAAGGCGATGAGCGCCTCCAAGACGATTTGCACTAGAAAAAAAGACGCGCTCGAAAGCAGCAACAAACGGACGAGATAAGAAGGGGTCATGGCTTCCTCCGGCCGAGTTCTTCGCGCTTGATCTTGATCTTGCGCTCCAATTCATCAAAGAGGCTCGCGTTTCGAACGACTTCGTCCAAGAAACACGAGATCAGATCCTCGCCGGACCACCTTGGCCCGGACAGAAATCCGGCCACCAGTTCCCCGGCGCACTGACGTTCCCAATCGCGGCGGGATAATTTGGGTGAATAAAGAAATGCGCGCTCCGATTTGCGCCGTTCGAGCATGCCTTTCTTATAGAGGCGATCGAGCGTGGTCATTACTGTGGTGTAGGCGAGGGGGCGGTCGATTTTTTCGGCGACATCGCGGACATTGCTTTCGCCGTGCGCCCAGACTACGTCCATGACGCAGGATTCCAGGTGACCGAGGGGGGATTGGGAGAGCGAGCGTTTGAAGAGGCGTCTCACGATTCACACAACGGTAGCGCAATTGGGGTTGGGTTACAACTCATCGACGGGGGATGGTGCTGGTTTTCGGACGGGGCTGGATTCGATCTAGTTTCGCGGCTGCTATCCTAGGCGGTTAACCGCAAAAATGCTTCGCTACGCCGCCGTCGATATTGGAAGCAACTCCACCCGCATGATTGCGGCTGAGGTTCCGCCTGGGGAGCAGCCTCGCGTGCTGCTGTCGGAACGGGTGGTGACGCGCCTGGGCGAGAGCGTTTTCCGGGACGGCCGGATCAGCGCGCAGGCCATGGAAGAAGTGGTGCGCGTACTGGCGCGCATGGCGGAAACGTACAAGAAACTGGACATCGCGGGGGTTCGCGCGGTGGCGACCAGCGCGGTGCGGGACGCGTCCAATCAGTTGGAATTTTTGGCACGCGCGTCGGCGGCGCTGGGGACGACGGTCGAAATCGTGACCGGCCGGGAAGAGGCTCGCCTGATTCACAGGGGCGTGGCCAGCCGTTGGCCGCAAGCGGGCAAACGAGTATTGATCATCGACATCGGCGGAGGCAGCGCGGAGATTATCGCGGGCGAAGACGATCGTATGATCGATGCAATTTCGAAGCCTCTGGGCGCGGTCCGCCTGCAACAGATTTTTCTTCACGCCGATCCGCCTTCGCCGCGCGAACTGCACCAGATGGCGGAGTTCGTGGATCAGAAGCTGGCGGCGGCGGTGGATAAAATGGGCACTCGCTGGGACCGCGTGATCGCGACATCGGCGACGGCGGCAGCGGTGGTATGCGCGGTGAATCGGGTCGGGCGGAATCGGCGCGATCAGGCAGACAGGCTGCGGGCGTCGACGGCGCAGATCCGCAAGCTGTTCCGGAAATTATCGGAATCCGATCTGGCGGGGCGCAGGAAAATTGCCGGCATCGGACCGCGGCGCGCGGAAATTATCGTGGCGGGCGCGGGGACGCTGCTGCGCATTCTGGAGCGGTTTCACGCGGCGTCGGTTTATTACTGCTCAGCCGGTGTTCGCGACGGAATTCTGGCGGACATGGCGGCGCGCGGAGTGGGCGGCGAACTGGCGCGCCTGGGCCGCGAGCAACGCAAGGAAGTGGAGCGCGTCGCGTCGCGCTTCGGAGTGGTTCTGCCGCATGCGCGCAAAGTTGCGGGGTTTTCGCAGACGCTCTTTTCGCGCCTGGAGCCTCTACATCAGTTGCCGCTGGCTTATGGGCGATTGCTCGAAGCGGCCAGCTATTTTTGCGACACCGGCCATCACATCAACGATTCGGGGCATCACAAGCACGCTTACTATATCGTTTCGAACGTCGATTTCAGCGGATTCACCAATCGGGAGCGGGTATTTATCGCGACGTTGTGCCGCTACCATCGTAAGGCGATGCCTTCGGCAACGCACCCGGAATATCAGATCCTGGCGCCGGACGACAAGAGAGCGGTCCTGCTGTTGATTCCGGTGCTGCGCCTGGCCGATAACCTGGACCGCAGCCGCGATCAGGATGTGGAGATTGCATCCTGCGAAATTTCAAATGGGCAGGTGACGCTGAAGCTCACCTCGCCGCGCGAGCCCGACTTGGCGGAGTGGGCGGCGGCACGCGTATCCGATGCCTTTCGTCAGGTTTACGGGCGGAGCCTCGAGGTGAGCTACGAGCGGTCATGACGATTCGTCCGGCAACAACCGCAGATTTGGATGAGATTCGAGGAATGCTCCGCGAGTATGCGGCGTGGCTCGAAGTGGATCTGTGTTTTCAGAATTTCGAGGAAGAGCTGGCGGGGCTGCCGGGCGAGTATCGGCCTCCGCGGGGACGGCTGTTGATTGCGGAGGGCGCGGGGTGCGTGGCGCTGCGGGAGATCGATGGCGAGATTTGTGAAATGAAGCGGCTGTATGTGCGGCCGGAGCATCGAGGCTCGGGGCTGGGGAGAAGGCTGGTGACGGCGATTATCGCGGAGGCTCGGGAGATTGGGTATCGGCGGATGAGGCTGGATACGATGCCCAAGATGGATCGCGCGCAGGGGTTATACGCGGCGTTGGGGTTTCTGGAGATTGCGGCCTATCGTTACAATCCGGAGCCGGGGGCGCGGTTTTTGGAGTTGGAGTTGTGAGGGTGGGGTGGGATGGCGTTAGCTGGCAGGCGAAACCGCCTGCCCCACCTGGATAGATCTGCGAGGGGATTAGGCTGGACACAAATAACGAGGGTGGAGCGCGCGGGCGCGGTTTTTGGAGTTTTGAGGGTCGGGGTACCTGGCAGGCGGAACCGCCTGCCCCACCAACCAACAAGATCATCTGTGATGGGTCAGGGGTGTGCGAAGCAACCACCTGCGGGTGGTGCTATTATGTAGTCGATGCCGCTGGTCCCTCCTTACATTGAAAATTTGCGGCCTTATGAGCCTGGGCGCAGTATCGAGGACGTGCGGAGGGCTTATGGGCTGGATCGGGTTGCCAAGCTTGCCTCCAATGAGAATCCTCTGGGGCCTTCGCCTCGGGCGATCGAGGCGATTGCGCAGAATCTTGGCTCGCTGAATTATTATCCGAACGGCGGACTGGATCTACGCAGGCGGCTGGCTGAGGAATTCGACCTCAAAGTCGAGAACGTGATTGCGGGGAGCGGGTCGGACTCGATTATGTCGGGGATTATTCGCGCGTTCCTGTGCGATGACGACGAGGTGCTGACCACCGACTCGGCTTTCATCGGATTTCAGGTGCTGGCGCGCTCCCGTGGGGTTACCTATCGCACGGTTCCTTATCGCGACTGGCATTACGATCTGACGGCGCTGGCGGCGGCGATTACCGACAAGACCAAGATCATATACCTGGCGAATCCCAACAATCCCACGGGGACCATTTTTTCGCGGCACGAGTTCGATTTGTTTTACAAGCATGTCCCGGAGCGGGTGCTGATCATTCTGGACGAGGCATATTTCGAGTACGCGAAAGATAATCCTCGCTATCCGGATTCGATGCATTACCGGTACGACAACGTCATCACTCTGCGGACGTTTTCAAAGATCTACGGGCTGGCAGGGTTGCGGGTGGGATATGGGTTCGCGCATGAGGAACTGATCGCGAACCTGCTGAAAGTCAAGCTGCCGTTCGAGCCTAGCGGGCTGGCGCAGATGGCCGCGATTGCCGCGCTGGACGATAAGGAGTTCGTGCATCGCGCTCTCGAATTGAATGCGCGGGGGCTGCGGCTGATCAGCGATTCACTGCGCGAGCTGGGGCTGGGCGTGATTCCCTCCGAGGCGAATTTCGTAATGGTGCCGCTCGAAAGCGCCGCGGAAGCCACGTGGTTGACCGAGGAACTACTGCGGAAGGGTGTGATCGTTCGTCCTCTGGGCGCGTTCGGCCTGCCGCATTGCGTGCGGATTTCTACGGGGACCGATGTGGAGAATCTCATGTTAATCGACGCCATGAGGGGACTTTATGTGAAGGAGGCGATATGCCGGTAGACGAAGGAGTCAGAAGTCAGGAGCCAGGAGTCAGAATAGCGCAGGACTTTCTGCCTTTGAAGGGCTTGGACTTTATCGAGTTTTATGTCGGGAACGCGCGGCAGGCGGCTCATTATTATCGGTCGGCGTTCGGGATGCGGCTTACCGGGTATTGCGGTCCCGAGACTGGGGTGCGCGATCGGGCGAGTTATGTTCTCGAGCAGGGTCTGATCCGGTTTGTGTTTACCACCGCTCTGCGGCCGCAGCATCACATTGCAGAGCACGTCGGCGTGCATGGGGACGGCGTGCGCGACATTGCGCTATCGGTGGATGATGCGGATGCGGCGTATCTGGAAACTACCAAGCGAGGGGCTCGCGGCGTGCTGGAGCCGTACACGCTGCGCGACGATTTCGGCGAGGTGCGCATGGCTTCGATCGCGGCTTACGGGGACACTCTGCACACTTTTGTCGAGAGGCGGGACTATAAGGGATCGTTCCTGCCGGGGTTCGTCGCGATTAAAGGGCTCGACAATGTTGCCAGGCCGACGGGGTTGAAGTATATCGATCATATGGTCGGCAACGTCGGCTGGAATCAGATGAACGCGTGGGTCCATTTTTACGAAGACGTGATGGGATTCAAGCTGTATCAAACCTTCGACGACAAAGATATTTCGACGGAATATTCGGCGTTGATGTCGAAGGTGATGTCGAACGGAAACGGGCGGATCAAGTTCCCGATCAATGAGCCGGCGGAGGGGCGGAAGAAATCGCAGATCGAGGAGTATCTGGATTTTTACGGCGGTCCGGGGGTGCAGCATATCGCTCTGGGAACGGGCGACATTATCGATACGGTGACGCGGCTGCGCGACCAGGGAGTGGATTTTCTGAAAGTGCCAAGTTCCTATTATCGCGAACTGACGGCGCGGGTCGGGAAGATTGACGAGCCATTAGAGCGGCTGGAGGAACTGGGGATTCTGGTCGATCGGGACGACGAAGGCTACATGCTGCAAATTTTCACTCGTCCAGTGGAAGATCGGCCCACGCTGTTCTATGAAGTGATTCAGAGGAAGGGCAGCCGGAGCTTCGGAAAAGGCAATTTCCGGGCGCTTTTTGAGGCGATTGAGCGGGAACAGGGGCTGCGGGGGAATCTGTAGAGCTGATGCACGATGGGCAGGTCGGGAACCTGCCCCACTTGCCGGCGGGAACCTTTGGGGGATGGTGCGCGTATACTTCCCTATGCGCACGCTTTTTGGAGACGTTCGGTACGCGTTTCGGACCCTGCGGAAGAGTCCTGGATTCACGTTCATTGCCATACTGTCGATCGCGCTGGGAATCGGCGCGAATACGGCGATGTTCAGTTTCGTGGACGCGATTCTGCTGCGTCCTCTGCCGGTGAAAAACGCGGGCGCGATTGTGGCAGTGCATGTCACCGCGCCGGGCATTACGCTCGGCAACCTTTCCTATCCCGATTATGCGGACATGCGGGACCAGGCGCGGACTCTGCACAGTGTGGTGGCATTCCGGACTTTCCTCACGGGGATCAGCGCGAGCCGGGATGCGCTGCCGCAGATGACCATGGGCTACCTGGTGAGCGGAAATTTTTTCTCCGGGCTGGGAATTGAAACTCCAATCGGGCGCAGCTTTCGTCCGGACGAGGACCTGCCGGAGAACAAGGACGCGCGGGTCGCCATCATCAGCCATAGCTTTTGGGAGCGCAATTTCAATTCCGATCCGAACGTGGCGGGGCGCACGCTGCGCTTGAATGGAGCGGAGTTTACGGTGGTCGGCGTCACTTCGCAGGAGTTTACGGGTCCGGAGGCTTACATCCAGCCGGATGTTTATGTGCCCATCCACGCGTATCTCCAGGCCACGCCGACGGCCGGCGCGGACATGCTTACCTCGCGAAAGCAGAGGCCCTTCAATGTATTCGGCCGTTTGAATCCGGGAGCGAGCATTAAGAACGCGCAAGCGGAGTTGACCACCTTTGCGCGGGCGCTGGAGGCGCAGTATCCGGACACCAATCGCTCGCGGACGCTCACCGTATTGACCTTTGCCGACGACCGCTTCGAGAACGACAAGGTGGACGCTGTTCTGAGCATGACGTTGCTGGGGATCACGGGGCTGGTGCTGCTGATCGCCTGCGCGAACGTCGCGAATTTATTGTTGGCGCGGGGGACGGCGCGGGTGAAGGAGATCGCGATTCGCATGGCGATCGGGGCGGGGCGCGGGGCGCTGGTACGGCAACTGCTCACCGAGAGCATGCTGCTCGCGATGCTCGGCGGAGCGGCAGGGATCGGCGTGGGCTATGCGGGCGTGCGCTATCTCCAGTCGATCAAAATACCACTGGATTTTCCAATTGATTTGGGAATCCGGATGGATACCAGGCTGTTGGTGTTCAGCCTGTTGCTGTCGGTGGCGACGGGCATCGTGTTCGGCCTGCTGCCGGCGCTGCGGGCGACGCGCATGGATTTGAATACGACGATCAAGGCGAGCGACCAGGGACCGGCGCGTCCAGGATTCTGGCGGGGACGGCTGGCGGGTCGAAATGTCCTGGTGAGTGTGCAGCTCGCGCTGTCGGTGGTGTTGCTGGTCGCGTCGGGACTGTTCGTGAGGGGATTTACGGCGGCGCGCAAAATGGATCCGGGATTCCGGATCGACCACATGCTGCTGGTGTCCTTCAACGCCAGCATGATTCGCTACGACGAGGCGAAAGCCAGGGAGTTTTACAAGACGGTGGTCGATCGGGTGCGCGAATTGCCGGGTGTGACCGACGCGACGCTCGCGGCGAATTATCCTTTCGGGGGCAATGTGGGTTCGCACAATTTGCTGGTGGACGGATATACGTTGCGCGCGGGGGAGGAGAAGCCAAGCGCGCTCGCGAATGTGGTGGACGATCATTATTTCGGGGTGATGGAAACGAAGCTGCTGCGCGGGCGCACGTTCGATTCGCGCGATACGGCTACGTCGCCGCGGGTGGCGATCATCAACGATACGGTGGCGAAAAAGATGTTTCCCAATCGCGATCCGCTGGGGGCGCGGATGCGGCTGGACAATGAAAACGGTCCGGTGGTGGAGATTGTCGGTATCGCCAAAACGGGCACCTATCTTTATTGGGCCGAGACGCCGCAGCCGTTTATGTGGAGGCCGTTCACGCAGGATTACGATCCGCAGGTGACGCTGCACGTCCGCACGGTGGGCGATCCCACGGCGATGGCGGGTCCGATTCGCGATGCGGTGCGCGCGATTAATCCGGATATGCCGGTGTTCAGCGTGCGGTCCATGGACTGGTTCTACGACGCGAGGGCGATGCTGGGACCGCGCATCACCATGCAGATGGTAACGGCCACGGGGCTGATGGGCTTGCTGCTGGCGGTGATCGGACTGTATGGCGTGGTGGCCTACGCGGTCAGCCGGAGGACGCGCGAGATCGGGATTCGCATGGCGATTGGGGCGCGGCCGCGGGACGTGCTGCGGATGATACTCGAACAAGGGATGGTATTCACCGCAATCGGAGTGGGGGCCGGCCTGGCGATGGCGTTCTTCGCGAGCCAGGTGGTTTCCACTTTCGTGGTGGGCGTAAGTCCACGGGATCCGGCAATTTTCCTGAGTGTTCCGGTGATCCTTGCCACAGTGATGGTCGCGGCGTGCTGGCTGCCGGCGCGCAGGGCGGCGCGGATCGACCCCACTTTGGCGTTGCGGCAGGAATAGGTGTTTCTTCGCGAGCTTTGTGCCTTTGCGTGAACATCATTTGTGATAAGCTGCGCTCCGATGCCCAGTCGCAAAGGCGCAACGTTCGCCATCATCATCCTGTTCCTCATAAACATCCTGAATTTTTACGATCGCAACATCGCCGGCGCGCTGGTGGAGCCGATGCGCAAGGAGTTTCACCTAAACGATACGCAGGTGGGGCTGCTGGGAACTGCGTTCACGGTGCTCTATGCGATCATCGGTGTGCCTCTGGGAAGGGTCGCGGATTTGTGGAGCCGCAAACGGCTGCTCGGCGGAGGCATGTTGATCTGGGGCACGCTCACGGCGATGGCCGCGGTAGTGACCAGCTTCGGAGGCCTGATGGTATCCCGGCTCGGGGTCGGCGTGGGGGAAGCGGCCTGCGCGCCGACGGCGACAAGTTGGATCGGGGATCTGGTGGCGCCGGCGAAACGCGCCCGGGCGCTGGCCCTGTTTATGCTGGGGGTCCCGGTGGGCGGAGCGCTCAGTTATTTTTTCAGTGGACCGATCGCGCAGGCATATGGCTGGCGGACGGCGATGGTGATCGCGTCCGTGCCCGCGTTCCTGCTGCTGCCGGCTCTCCTGTTTCTTCATGAACCGGAGCGTGGAGCTTCGGAGACGCACACTTACAAGGAAGAGCCGGCGTCCATGTTTAGCGTGCTGCGCATTCCGACGCTGTGGTGGATCGTCGCTTCCGGGGCGCTGCTCAACTTCAATATGTACGCCATCGGTACGTTCATGCCCGCGCTGCTGGGACGCATTCACGGGTTGAAGGTAGGGCCCTCGGGAATTGCGACCGGAATTTTGTACATGGTTGGCGGCCTGGCGGGAGGGCTCCTGGCGGGGTGGATCGGTGATCGCGTTATTCATAAGCGCAAAAACGGTCGGCTGGTGGCCGCGGCTTTGATTTCGCTGGCCGGCGCGCCGTTCGCCTATTTCGGCGCGATGCAGCCGAAGGGAGCGGTGATCGCCGCCGTCGCGTTGTGGACAGTCTCCTACGGAGCGCTCAACAGTTATTACGGGCTGGTGTATTCCTCGATCCAGGACATTGTCGCCCCAGCGCAGAGGGGAGCCACGATGGCGCTTTATTTCATGGCGATGTACTTATGCGGAGCCTCCTTCGGACCTTTGTTGACCGGCCGTTTGAGCGATCTTTTCGCGCGGCGCGCGGCCGATGCGGCGGGATCGTTGACGATCACCGATGCGGCGAGGGCGATCGGCTTGCAGCAGGCGATTCTGATCGTGCCGGTGCTCAGCGTGTTGTTGGCGCTGGTGCTTTATATGGGTTCGCGGACGATCGGCGGGGACATGGCTCGCCGGGAAGCTGCGGCGGAGCTAGCTCGCACGGCATAATCGATTATGGTCGTGGTAGTGTTTCGTTCCCGTTTAACCGCCGAAGCCGGCGATGATTATTCCGAGATGGCGGCGGAGATGCTCGCTACGGCGAAGGAAATGCCCGGCTTCGTGGAATTCAAATCCTTCAAAGCGGACGATGGAGAGCGCGTTTCGCTGGTTTATTGGCGGGATCACGAAACCATGGCCGCGTGGCGGAATCATCCACGGCACCAGATCGCGCAGCATAGCGGCCGCGCAAAATGGTACGCGAATTTTCGCCTCGAAGTTGCGGACGTCGTGCGCGAAACGAAGTTTGATCGGACCACAGACTAAAGAGACTTATTGGCCGCCGATTACGGTGCGACGTCATCTTGTTGTCGATCAGCGTTCATCAGCGGCCGAATTGGTTTTGCCTTTCGGTGGCACAGGTTTCAGCCTCTGAGTAACTAGCGTTTCTGAGACTTCTCGAAAGACGCCTTCATTTCGTGATCGATGCGTAAAGACAGACCGTCGGGATACGTCGTGTATTTCTGATATAGATTCATGTGGTCGCGGCCCGGCACGACTTCGCACACATCCTCGCGACCCTTCGATTTCAGGAAATCGCAGAACATGATCGCGGCTTCCTCAAGATGAAACGTATCTTCGGAGCCGACCACCAGATGCAGCTTGCCGAGGAGTTTGGGACCTAACGCCGGCCAGTTGCTCTCCACGATTTTTCGGATGTCGTATTTCTGCCATGCCTCCTGTACAAAGGGATCCTGCTCGCCGGTTACGCGATTGAATATTTTCATTGGGCGCCCACCCGGACCTTTCGGACTCCACACCCATTCGAACGATGCGATTTGTCCGCCGTATTCGCCCTGCACTTCTTCCGCTTTCGCGAACTGTTCAAAGCTTGCGACTTCCTTTCCGTTCATGCGGACCAGGTTCAAAGGGCCTCCTGCTTTGCTCAGATACATATTCTGCTTAGAACCTGGCGTGACGTCGACCCCGATGAAGCTGTGCAGGTCGACGGGATCGGGCGACGTCGACCAGGTGCCTCCGAACACATCCGGGTAATTCACTTCGAGCCACATGGTGCTCCAGCCTCCAGACGAATGGCCGGTGAGGAATCGCGCCGACGTTTTCGGGATCAGGCGGAAGCGTTTTTCGAGATGAGGAATAAATTCTTCCGTGAGCGCTCGTCCCCACGGCCCGTTGTTCACCGAATCGGCGAACACGTGATGGCCGGTGGAGAACGACGCATCGAGATAGACGTGCACCATCGGGAACAGGCGTCCTTCTTTCATATCTTTTTCGATTTGCGGAGCGGCGCGCCAGGCGGTGGTGACG
>Ga0210388_10000359_pt1 | contig 38614 bp, 45 predicted proteins | sample IncBWC19OmetaG_FD_155485 | JGI IMG/M metagenome (GOLD analysis project Ga0210388, IMG submission 155485) | Forest soil microbial communities from Barre Woods Harvard Forest LTER site, Petersham, Massachusetts, United States - Inc-BW-C-19-O ...
TTCTTTCCGCGACGGCGCTCAATGTAGGCGCCGGCATCGCAGCTGGCATTTTCTTGTGTTTCGCGTTCAACAAATTGGCCACCAAGTGGGTCAACGAAAGCTCCCGCGACCCGCTCATCCTCGGTGCCGTCACCCTTCTACTGGTCGCCACGGCAGCCCTCGCTTGCTTAGTCCCAGCCCGCCGCGCCTCCTCCACCGACCCCATGGAAGCCCTCCGCTATGAGTAGCCGCATTTCGTAGGGGCACGGCACGCCGTGCCCTCTTTCTTCTGCTTCTTCCTGCAAACGCACAACGACGACGCCCCGGTTTTCAAATCCTCAATTTTGAATTTCTAAGTAAGACTTGGTAGGACTATGACTCGGAATGCGTACGCAACTCTTCGGCAGGAACCGCAACAACTCTTCCATCGCGCCAAATATACAGCGGCAATCCTTCACGCGCGTGCTCTTCGATGACTCTTTCGACCGCAGCTTTCAACGCTAGCAACCCGCGTTCAGCCAGGGGCAACTCAAGAACACCGTCGGGAGGTTTAGTCATATCTCTCGTATCGTTCCACTATCTCATTATACCGCTTTGTCTCAACTACATGGAGGTAGCCATCTTCTTCGGAAGCAATGATGGCTGGTGTTTCGCCTGTATTGTCATAGAGCGTCCAAGAATCCGCCAGGGGTCGATACTCCCGCAAAAAGTTTCGGATCGACCGCTCGAACCGCCTGCGTACAACGTCCTCCGGAATGTTATGCCCACCATGTAAAACCCTATCTCTCACGCGCGACAGCGCCAACTCCGCGTTAGGTACCCAAAGATAGAAAATGTGCACGGCATACCCGCGAGTCTTCAGCCCCCGCACAACTTGCAAGTGTCCTTTTCCCGATAGCGTCGTCTCAAATCCAAAATCCGCTCCCCGCGCAGCGTGAAACGCGATCTCCTCCAGCATCAGTCTTCCCGCTCGAAAAGCCGCGCTTTCCGGCGAAAAAGGAGCCATCCCCTGCGCAATCAAATCCGCATTAACGAAAATCTTGCAATTCGCATAGTTCGGCAGAAACTCCCGGGCGAATGTCGTCTTCCCCGCCCCGTTCGGTCCAGCAATAATGTAAGTATTTGGATTCACGAAGGTTAAGCCAGACTACCTTCCCGATAAGAAGTGCGCAAGACCCGCATACAAGGGTGCCAGTTCGAAATGGCACCATCTATCCTTCTCCATCCAAACAACTTAGAGTTTATCCTTGACAAATAGTAGTAAAGTGTTATAATCCTCGAAGTCGATTCGGGCACTGCTTCTGCCTGTGCCCCGCATGTCATGCGCCTCCGCCGCGCGGTCCTCAAAATTCCCGCAATATCTTCAGTCCCAACTAGGTTACCACTTTATAATAATCATTCTCTCTTAACCCCTTTACAATCAACACTTCCACAACTGCTGATTCCACTCCGCTTCAACTCCTTTAGAACCAACGTTTACAAAAAACCACGGGGGAGGGTTCCCGCTGCCAACCCCAAGGTTTGCAAGCTAGTTACCAGCCGCGGACCGAGCCTGCGCACACGCAGCAACTCCCGCAACCTCAATCCCCTCATACGTTTACTTCACAGTTCTCTGGATACCCCGGGGGTGGGGTCTCCGACCTCTGTGTACTCTGTGCCCTCTGCGTTTAAATCCCCATTCCAAACCGCCTCGATCTCTGCCGGTACGCGCAAACCGATCCCAGCCACCTCGTCTCTTTCACTATTCACTACTCACCACCCACTACTCACTCGCTGCTCATCATTTCAAGGTAAGATTTACCCGAACAAATCCAGGAGCCACAATGTCTGAACTCATCGAAACTGACGCCAACATCCCGACCCGCACCGAGTCCGACTCTATGGGCAAGATCGACGTCCCCGCCGACCGCTACTACGGCGCGCAGACCGCTCGCTCGCTCATCCACTTCGCTATCGGCAAAGACACCATGCCCCCCGAGCTTATCCGCGCCTTCGGCATCCTCAAAAAGGCCGCCGCGCTCGTCAACCAGGACCTCGGCAAGCTCCCCCCCGACAAAACCGCGCTCATCACACAAGCCGCCGACGAAGTCATTGCCGGAAAGCTCCACGAACATTTCCCTCTGCGCATTTGGCAAACCGGCAGCGGCACGCAAACCAACATGAACGTCAACGAAGTCATCTCCAACCGCGCCATTGAAATCGCCGGCGGCGCGATGGGAAGCAAGAAGCCCATCCACCCGAATGACGACGTAAATATGTCGCAATCCTCGAATGACACGTTCCCCGCGGCCATGCACATCGCCGCCGCCACGGAAACGCGCCAGAAACTTCTCCCCGCCGTAAAAAAACTTCGCGACGCGCTCGACGCCAAAGCCAAAGAATTTGCCGGCATCGTAAAAATCGGCCGCACCCATTTGCAGGACGCCACGCCGCTCACCGTCGGCCAGGAATTTTCCGGCTACGTCAATCTCCTCGACCGTGACGGCGGCCGCATCGCCATGGCGCTCGACGGCCTCTACGACCTCGCCATCGGCGGCACTGCTGTCGGCACCGGCCTAAACGCCCATCCCGAATTTGCCGAGCGCGCCGCGAAAAAAATCGCAGAACTAACCAGCCTGCCATTTCGCTCGCATCCCAATAAATTCGCCGCGCTCAGCGCCCACGACGAACTCGTCTTCGCCAGCGGCGCACTAAAGACACTCGCCGCCTCGCTCATGAAAATCGCCAACGATATTCGCTGGCTCGCTTCCGGCCCGCGCTGCGGCCTCGGCGAACTCATTCTTCCCGAAAACGAGCCCGGCTCCAGCATCATGCCCGGCAAAGTAAATCCCACGCAGGCCGAAGCGCTCACCATGGTCGCCGTCCAAGTGATGGGCAACGACGCCGCCATCGGTTTCGCAGGCTCGCAAGGCAATTTCGAGCTAAACGTTTTCAAGCCCGTCATCATCTTCAACTATCTCCATAGTGTCGAACTCCTCGCCGACGCCATGAACAGCTTCGTGGGCCACTGCGTCCAGGGCATCGAAGTCAACACCACCCAAATCGAACATTACGTCCACAATTCCCTGATGCTCGTCACAGCGCTCGCCCCCAAGATCGGCTACGACGCCGCCGCCCAAGTCGCCAAAGCCGCCCATCACTCCCACCTAAGCCTCCGCGAAGCCGCCATCAATCTCGGCTACGTGACCGCCGAAGAATTCGACGCCCTCGTCAAGCCCGAGGACATGACCCATCCGTGACAAAGCGCGCCAATGACTAAATTGAACAATCCGAACTACCTAATCGAATCCGTGAGCCACAACCTGCGCGCGGACGACGACCCAAACTTTTGGGAAGCAGTGCTGAAGGTTTTAGCCGACGAGTTTCTAAGGCGCTATGACCACGAGGCAAAGAATCGAAAGTGGATTTTTGTTGTGGGCGCCTGTGCTCATTGGGTCAGACCGCATAACTCAAGCTGGAATGCCGCAGGAGGTTTTGTCTACCCTGAGGGCTATCAAAACTCGCTACCCGAACTGGACTGGTCCGCACTTTTCTCGTATCAAGATCAGCGCTGGAATCTGATAGAGAAACTTCCGGGCAAGAAACAAAGGGTCTATCGCATTTCCGTACCCGCGCGAAGCATGCGGCACAAACAAGCTGTCGTACACACACAATGGTCAGCCTCGCAGGATCCTGTTTTCTATGGATTTCGCAATCTCGATGGCTCATGGAAGTGTGTTGCGGCCTCAGATGGGCGTTTAGAAGGCAGCGTGAAGATTTACGAGGATATGAGGCATCCGTGAACAGAGCGAATGCTTGCTTATGAAATTCATCGAATGGTTGAGGCGAAGATGGCTGGTGATATGCGCGTCTCTGGTACCCGCCTTTCTTTTGGGTTTACTTGGTGGGCCACTGCTCTACTCTTTCAGCCACTGTTGGGCCGCGGGAAACGATTGTGAAGCGTATTCACCCGTGCGAATATTTCTAGCCTATCTTTTGTCTTGGCCGATCCTTGTCATGCAGTTCGTTCCTGCTTTCTCGCGCAATGACAGTCTCAATCCGTTTCAATCGGGCAACCCTGGGCTTCTTATTTTATGGGCCTATTACTATTTCCTGGTCTCGGGTGTGGATTACCTATTTAAGCTGAGAGCCAAGAGGAGTGCTGAAAGAATATGACTTGTCGCGCGTTCGTTCTTATCTCTGCTCTTTGCGTCAGTGTGTTGCCCTTAGTCGCTCAACAAACCAGCGCGCCGGCGACGTACATGCTGAAAGCGACGCCGAAGACAGTGGCGTGGGGATACTACGGCGCGAAGGCGGCACCGGTGTTGCGCGTCAAGTCGGGCGACACAGTGGAGATTCAGACCCCGACTGCATTGACGGCCACTCCGGACGAGAAACAGCGTATTATTTACGTTAAGCACTTGGAATTTCGGGGCTACCCCCCGATGGCACGCCAGACCCGAGTTCAGGGAACCGTCATCATGAAGTTGAAGATTGGAACCGATGGCCGCGTGCTTACAGTCGAATCCAATTCCGGGGGCGCTCAGAAATCGATCTTTCCATTGCTCAAGGACGACGCAGAAAAAGTGGTCAAAACATGGACGTTCGGCTGCGTCGGCTGCCCGCCCGATGTTCCTTTCGAGCACACGATAAGGTTCAACTACCGGCAGGAAGACCGCCTGCCGGAGAATCCCGTGGTGATGAATATGCCTGATGAGGTGACGTTCTTCAGCACCGCGCTAGAACTGATGACGAGCGGTGCGTCCAAAGACTCTAAAAAAGGAAGCCACTGAATTGCGCTCAAAACTGCTCGGCCTGGTAATGCTCATTAACACAAGCTCGCTGTGTGCGCAGAACGTGCCGTTAACGGCGACTTACACGCTGAAGGCGACGCCTAAGACGGTGGCGTGGGGATATTACGACGCGAAGGCTACGCCGGTGTTGCGCATTAAGTCGGGCGACACGGTGCAGATCGATACGCTGATCACGAATAGCCCAAAGCGGCTGGAGGATGCGGGGTTGCCGCCAGAGCAGGTGGAGCAATCGCTGCGCGATATCACCGACCAGGTGAAAGACAAAGGGCCGGGCGGGCACATTTTGACGGGGCCGATTTATATTGAAGACGCGCAGCCGGGCGACGTCCTCGAAGCAAAAATTTTGGCGATAAAACTGGCAATTCCGTATGCCTACAACGCGTTCGGGCCGGGGCGCGGCTATATCCCGGACGATTATCCTTACGCGAAAATGAAAATCATTCCGCTGGATGCGCAGCGCATGGTCGCGAAATTCGCGCCGGGCATCGAGATTCCGCTGCATCCCTTTTTCGGCAGCATGGGCGACGCGCCGCCGGAAAGCGCGGGCCGCTTCAACAGCGCTCCGCCGTGGATTATGGCCGGCAATCTCGATAACAAGGACCTCGTCGCCGGCACCACGCTCTACATTCCCGTGCACGCGCCCGGCGCGCTCTTTGAAGTCGGCGACGGTCACGCCGGACAGGGTGACGGCGAAGTGGACATCACCGCGCTCGAAACTTCGCTCGTCGGCACGTTTCAATTCATCGTGCGCAAGGACATGCACCTGAAATGGCCGCGCGCCGAAACACCCACGCACTACATCACCATGGGCCTCAACGACGATTTGAACGCCTGCGCCACACTCGCCGTCCGCGAAATGATCGATTTTCTGGTGACCGAGAAGCATCTTTCGCGCGATGACGCCTACATGCTAGCCAGCGTCGCCGCCGACCTCCACATTACCGAGCTGGTCGACGGCAACAAAGGCGTCCACATGATGCTCCCCAAATCCATCTTCGTTTCCGGAACTACGAAATGACCAACGCAACGAACTGTCATCCTGAGCGAAGCGAAGGATCTCTCTTCAAACGCTGCGTCTTGGCGAGCCTTCTCTTTGCCGTTTCCGCCGCTGTTGTAGGGGCACGATATATCGTGCCCGGACAGCCCAAGCCGCTCGCGGAGCCGCCGCAGACGATCAGCCCGGATTGGTGCAAAGTTCTCCCGCGCCCGGAATATAAGTCTCTCGAACGCGTCCTCCCCAACGATCCGTGGTTTGAAGTCTACAAAGTCGCGCCCGGCGTCTTCGCCATTTACGAGCCGCACCAAGCCGAAGAAGTCATCTCCTACCTCATCGTCGGCACCAAGCAAGCCCTGCTTTTCGACACCGGTATGGGCATCGCCAACATCCACAAAGTCGTCGCGCAATTGACCAACCGCCCCATCGTCGTCCTAAATTCTCACACGCACAACGACCACGTCGGCGGCAATTCCCTTTTCACGTTTATCTACGGCATGGACACGGACTTCACTCGCCAGAACGCCAAAGGCTCACGCGACGATGCGCAAGAAGAACTCGCCCCCGGCATGATCTGCGGCGCGCTGCCAAAAGGTTTTGATCCGAAAACCTACGCCACCAAGCCCTGGCACGTTTCCCTCTTCGTGAAAAACGGCTTCAAAATTAATCTCGGCGGCCGCACACTCGAAATCATTTCCACTCCTGGCCACACACCCGACGCCATCTGCCTCATCGACCGTGCCAGCGGCCTGCTCTTCACCGGAGACACTTACTATCCCGGCCCCATCTGGCTCTTCCGCCCCGAAACAAATCTCGACGCGTACGTCGCGTCCGTGAAGTGGCTTGCCGATCTCGCGCCGCAAATGAAAATCGTCCTCGGCGCGCACAACGTTCCCGTCGCCGATCCATCCGTGCTGCCGAAATTAGTTACCGCTATCGAAGCCGTCCGGGCTGGAAATGTCGAGGCCAAGCCGCTCGAAGGCGGCAAAGCCACCTACACGACTGACGGCATAACCTTTCTTCTCAAGGCCCCGCCTGCGGGAGTAAAATGACGGCGTTGGAAGCCAGCTATGAGCTCGACCCATACACGAATCTGCTGCCTGGCCCTCTCCGGACTATTTCTCTGCCTCCCCTCCAGCGGTCAATCGCAACCCGCTCAATCGCAAAATGCCCCGCAGCAAAAAAAGTCCAAGCACGGAAAACCTCCCGAGCCCAAGGTTGAGATTTATTATGGAGGCGTATTTCTCGTCGGAGAAGGCGACATCCCGAACGGTCCGTGCTTCCGAATTAACGGCCGTCTCACCTCCGCTGGTTTTTTCAACGAGCTGAAATCCTACGACAGCGGTGACGGAACCGTCTTTCGCCTCGGCACAGACGAAGTCACGCAGTTCCCCGACAAAGTCCTGCTCTCGCTGACCATCCACGATCAGCCGTGCTCCTTTGGCCTGCAGCCGGTGGGCACAGGCGTCTATCTCACGCCGGAAAACATGGGCAACCTAAAACTTTCGCTGTATTGGAAACACGGCGTGGAGCTCCGCCCGGCAGGAAAAGTAGCGGTCGTGCACTTCTCCGTCGTCCCTCTTCAGCCATACGCAACGGAGCTTGCTGCGGAATTGCCCAAGCGGTATCTGTGGTCCTACGAATTCGGTATTCCCGGCGCGGGGGTTCCCCTCACGGACAGCCTCGTGCTGATTTTCCGTACACCGGATGGACACATCGCCGCACGGGTCGCCGCGCGTTTGTAGCACAGGCACTCTTGCCTGTGCCGGTTTGGCGGAGCGGGGACAAAAAGCGCACAGGCAAGAGTGCCTGTGCTACTTGAAAAACTGTTGGATTGTGTTTGTATTGTTCGCGAGATCGGATAGTTTTTTTCAGCCCATGGAGCTGACTTTTTCTGGCTCGATCTTGTAAAGGACGCGGACTTCGCCGGGCTGGCGGAAGGGATAGACGGGCTTGCCGAGATATTTTTGCGAGAGCTTGTCAATGTGGGCGTCGGCACCGTTCTGAGTAATCTCGACGACGCGACCACGAATTTCGAGATAGCGGTAGGGATTCGCGGGATCTTGCAGCGAAATGGAAACGCGCGGATCGCGGCGAATGTTTTTGTCTTTAACGCGGCCGAGCGCCGAATTGATGCGCACGTGTTTGCCGTCGTAGTCCACCCAGACGGGCGTGACTTGCGGGCTGCCGTCTTTCATGAGCGTGCCGAGATTGCCAAACGCTGGCTTTTCCAATAAGTCTGCGTATTTTTCTGGAATGTTTTCTGCCATGGCTGCCTCCTGAAGATGCTGTTCTGTGCCGCTGAACACTCAGACTTTACCATGCGCGAAGGGCGCCGCGCAGCATTCGCGCGGTTAACGAACTGCACTGCATCGCGCGATGTATTCAGGCAAATTTTATTTCTGGCGCGCGGCCCGGCGAGGTGAGAGGCGCTCCAGTGAGTTTCCGTAGTTCTTCCATGTCCCAACCCGGCGCGATCTCGCGAAGCACCAGTCCTTCGGGCTTGACGTCGATTACCGCGAGGTCGGTGACGATAGTGTCGACGCAGGCGAGCCCCGTCAGCGGATACGTACATTCGCGCACAATCTTTGGCGCGCCTTCCTTGGTGGTGTGTTCCATGCAGACGATGAGCCTTCTCGCGCCTGCCGCGATGTCCATCGCGCCGCCAATCCCGCCTGAGCCTTTCGCACCAGGGATTTTCCAGTTCGAGAGGTCACCTTTTTCAGAGACTTGAAATCCGCCGAGCACAGCGACGTCAAGATGTCCGCCGCGCGTCATGAGATGCGCATCCGCCTGGTGGAAAAAAGACGCTCCGGGAATCAAGGTCACAGGAACTTTCATCGCGTCCACTAAATCGTAGTCTTCTTCGCCGGGTCTGGCGCGACGACCCATGCCGAGAATGCCGTTCTCGCTGTGGAAATAGACTTCGACGTTTTTTGGTAAATAATCCGCGATTAGATTGGGGATGCCCCAGCCAAGATTTACGTAGGCGCCGTTGGGTAACTCCAGCGCGGCGCGTTGAGCGATCTGCCCGCGATTCAGCCGCGGCTTATCCGGCATAGCGGATTCCTTTGGCTTGCACGATGCGGTGCACAAAAATCGCTGGCGTCACGACATGCTCGGGTTTAATCGAGCCGATCGGAACAATTTCGTCGGCTTCGACGATTGTAGTGGTCGCAGCCATGGCCATAATCGGATTGAAATTTCGCGCTGCCAGGCGATACGTCAGATTGCCCAGCTCGTCGGCTGTCTCTGCTTTGATGAGAGCAAAGTCGGCATGAATAGGCATCTCGAGAATGCAGCGTTTTCCTTCGATGACGCGTTCTTCTTTGCCGGCCGCAACTTCCGTGCCGACGCCGACCGTCGTGTAAAAAGCGCACAGACCCGCGGCGGCGGCGCGCATGCGCTCGCAAAGGATTCCTTGCGGCACGAGTTCGAGAGTTACTTTTTTCGCGGCGAACTGTTCCTGAAAATAATTCGAATGTGGGCCAGGAAAGGATGCGATGACATGGTGGATCTGGCCGTTTTTGAACATCAAGCCGAGTTCTCCATCGAGCGTTCCACAATTGTTGCTGATGGCGGTTATATCTTTTGTGCCCTTCCGGGCCAAAGCCTGAATCAAATTGTTGGGAAAACCCGCGCCGCCGAATCCGCCGAACATGATTCGAGCACCGTCTCGAATATCTGCTACAGCTGAATCCAGGCTGGGATAAATCTTGTCTTTCATGGCTCGGCGTATCCTACCAGAGGCGGTGCAAGTCTGCAGGTGCGAGTGCCGGGGGCAGATGGGCCGATAAATCCGGACTGGCAAGGCAAGGCTCACGTCGTCTAACATGGATGCAGGGGCCATGAAACGCGGAACTCTCATTGTGATTTTGCTGGTTGTCGTGATGCTCGCGATTGGCGGCGTGGCGTTTTCATTTCTGCATGACGGTGTGAGCGCCAAAGCTACGCCGACGGCACTTGAGGTGGCGATGGCGCGGAAAGCCAGACACATGGCGCTTCCGAGCGCGTCGCGAGCGCTGACCAATCCCGTCCCGGCTTCCGAGGAAAACTTGCGTGACGCACGGTTGCACTTCGCGGATCATTGCGCCATCTGCCACGGCAACGATGGCAGTTGCGATACGATGATGGGTAGCGGACTCTATCCCAAGCCGCCGGACCTGCGGCTGGCGGAAACGCAAAAGCTCTCTGATGGCGAACTTTTTTGGATTATCGAAAATGGTGTGCGGTTCACGGGAATGCCCGCGTTTTCTGGTCCCCACAGCTCGAAGGAAGATAGCTGGAAGCTTGTCCACTTCATTCGCCACCTGCCGCAACTCACGGCGGAAGAACGCCTCGAAATGGAGCGCAATAACCCCAAGAGCCCCGCTGACCTCCTGGAAGAACAGCGAGAGAACGATTTCTTGAATGGAAAGACACCGGCGCCGCCTACGGAGTCGCATCATCATTAGTTACTGGCAATAGCATGGAAATTCGAAAGGCGCACGGCAGGACTGTCTGTGCTACCGGGTTGCGTTTCGCGCTATCGTGGAATACTGTTTGAAGAGGCTCGGGCCCGAGGAGATGGCTATGAAAGTTCGCTTGGCGGCATTCCTATTATCGCTCGCCGTTGTCTGCGGCGCCGCTTTTGCTCACGGCGATCTGAAACACGTCAGTGGAACGGTGGAGAAAATCTCTGCGGGTTCTATCTTCGTAAAGACGGCTGACGGAAAGTCGGTCGAGGTAAAGATTGTTTCGTCGACCGTGTATGTCTTTCATGCTGCGAACCAAGCTGGCACGCTATCCGACACCAGCCCAGATAAACCAGCGAAATTTTCTGACCTTGCGGTAGGCGATCGCGTGCTCATCCACGCAAAGCCGAATGGTGATGCGCTCGAAGCTGCGGAAGTGAAATTTTCCGTGCCAGCCACCGTGGCGAGCAAACCAAAATCCTGAAGGACAGTCGAAGAGCGGGGTTGAGTGCAATCATTCCTCCACCAGATGGCAGGAGTGCGTCTTCAACACCAGCCACACGTGTCGTCCTTCAGCCAGTTCCAGAGCCCTTACAGCTCCCGGCGTGAGGTGCACGACAAATTCAACGCCACAGTCGACCCGTGCCCGAACGAGCGTTCCGCGCGGTTCCATCGCGACGATTTTGCCTTCAATGACGTTGCGAGCGCTCAAATCGTGTGGCTGGGAGGTTGCGAGCAAAATATCGCCAGCGCGAATAGCCACGAGCACGCGGTCTCCTGCGGCCGCGTAGCCGAGTGGCACTTCGATTTCGCAACGGCTTTCGTTGAGGCGTACACGCATGACGCCGTCGGCTTCGCGCAAATCCACGACCGTTCCACTTAACAGATTTTCAAAACCGGCAGCTTGGGCTAGCCGCTTGCGCCTTGGCACTTCCAGCACCTCGAAGGGCGTTCCTGCGCCGATAACGCGCCCGCGATCCATAGCGATAACTCGTTCGCCGAGTGCGTCCACTTCTTCGCGTGCGTGCGTCACGTACAGAATCGGGATACGCCGCTCGGCATTCCATGCGCGGAGGTCATCGACGATCGCAGACTTCAGTTCCGCATCCAGCCCCGACAGCGGTTCATCGAGCAGCAAGACGCGGGGCTGTGTTACCAGGGAACGCGCCAAAGCAATTCTTTGGCGTTCGCCGCCAGAGATTTCCGCGGGCTTGCGTGCGCGCAACTTGTCCACGCGGAAAGCTTTCATGATTTCCTCCACGCGCGCTGTGCTTTCCGCGTGTGGCAGACCCGTGAGTCCATAGGCGACGTTCTCTTCGGCGCTGAAGTGCGGGAAAAGCGCCAGTGTTTGAAAGACGTAAGCGACGTGACGAGTTTGCGGCGGCCGGTTCACTTGGGCTCGCGAATCGAACAACACTTCTTCGCCAACACCAATGCGGCCGCTGTCAGGCCGCGCCAATCCCGCGACGCAATCGAGGAGAGTTGATTTTCCTGCGCCGGAAGGGCCAAAGAGAATGGTGATACCGGCGGGAACTTGAAGGGAGACGTCCAGTAGGAAAGGAGCAGAGCCCGCGCGGGATCGTTGCAGCTGCAAACGCAGCGTCAGCGTGGATGCGTTTACTTCGCCGCCCACGGTGTCCACAGGCGATGTCCGATTTGCCGACCTACTTGACGATTAAAGGCGTATACGACTGACAAGACTGAAAACGAAATTGCAAGCAGCACGAGCGCCATGCGGTTCGCATCGGCGTACTCGAGCGATTGCACGTGATCATAAATATCGATCGAAACCGTGCGCGTTACTCCCGCCAAGTTGCCGCCGACCATGAGCACGACGCCAAACTCGCCCATGGTGTGGGCAAAGCTGAGCACCAAGGCGGTAACAACGCCGGGAATCGAGAGAGGGAGAATGACGCGCCAAAATGTTCGCAGGCGCCCGGCGCCCAGCACAGCAGAAGCATCAAGAAGTTTGCGATCGACGGATTCGAATGAGGCGATTAGGGGCTGCACAGCGAAGGGCAAACTGTAAAGCACCGACGCGAGGACCAATCCCTCGAATGTGAACGCTAAGCCGTGGCCGAAAAACGTTTGCCAGAATTTTCCCAGCGGGCCACGCGGGCCCATGGCGACAAGCACGTAAAACCCGAGAACCGTTGGCGGCAACACCAGCGGCAACGCTACGGCGGCTTCGAGCATGAACTTACCCCGCCAATTGGAATACGCCAACCAATACGCGAGCGGCAGTCCACCAGCGAGAAGAATGGCGGAAACACAGAGCGCGAGGCGGAGAGAGAGCAGCAGCGCGTCCATGGTTATTTATTCTGCGGACTAGCAGGAGCAGCGGCAGCGGCCGATGGGATAAACGTGAAGCCATACTCTGCAAGCGAAGCGCGACCAGCACTGCTCTTCACGAATTCCAAAAAAACGCGGGCGCCCTCTTTGTTTGCGGCGCTCTTTAGAATGATGGCGGCTTGCTCGATGGGCGGATGCATATCCGCAGGAATCTCCCAGCGTTTGCCGTCTTTCATACCCGGCGAAACGGCCAGCGACATCGCGACAATGCCCGCCTGCGCATTTCCGGATTGCACAAACTGAGCCGCTTGCGAAATATTTTCTCCGTAGACCAGTTTGGGTTTCACCTGCTCGTAGATGCCGGCCTTTTGAAGCGCTGCGACTGCTGCGCGGCCGTACGGAGCGTGCTCCGGGTTAGCGACGGCAATTTTTTGAACGCTCGGGTCCAGCAACGTCTTCCATCCGAGACTCGCTACGTCGACTTTTGCATCCGCGGGCGTCCAGATCGCGATGCGCCCAATTGCATATTCGTAGAGGGTGCCAGGCTCGGCAAGGCCTGCCGCTTCCAGTTTTCTCGGATAGTCGATGTCCGCCGAAAAGAAGAGATCGAATGGTGCGCCGTTCTGCAGTTGCGAGAAGAAGTTTCCGCTCGAGCCGTAGGTGACGTCCACTTTCGTCCCCGACTGCTTCTCGAATTGAGCTGCGACATCCTGCATGGCAAATTTTAAATCCGCGGCAGCTGCCACGCGGATTTCTTGTGCGCGCGCGGCGCTTGCCAGAAACGCCGGCATCGCCACGACAAGCAGTAATGCTCGACGCCTTAACATTTTTGTTCTCCAGCGATCATGAGTTATCCCATCTTCAGACGCGCAAAATCATCACTTCGGTGGACTTAATCAGCGCAGCCGCTCGCTCTCCCGACTTCAGCCGCATCTCTTTCGCCGCATCCGCCGTGATAATGGCGGTGATGTGCTGCTCACCGATGGCCATCGTCACCTGCGCCAGCAGGCCGCTGTATTTGACGGCCATTACGCGCCCAACTAACTGGTTCCGCCCGCTAATCTTGCGGAAATTGCCTCGACGAGTGGCGATATCTCCGCGGTCCAGCTTCTTGGGAATCATGCGGTCGATTTCGCTTTCCGGGACGCGATGGTGGCCGCCGGGCGTCTTCACCGTTTTGATTTTCCCGCGATAGATCCACTGCTTCAGCGTTGGGTAGCTGATTCCCAGGATCCGCGACGCTTCTCGAGGCGGCAATAGTGCGGCTCGGTACATCGAAGTCTCCTCAACCACAGTGTTGCACTTTCTCTATATTGAAACCGCCATTGTAGTACGGTTCTATGCGTTTTTATACGTTATTTCCTCGGGCCTCTTGCAAGCCACCCTTTATAGCTTCGGCAACTATCACCGAATTACCGCGCTTGAGCTTCTCGGCATCGCGTAAAGTAACAAAAGAACGAATACAGGAAGCCGACTTGGGGGCCACTCATGTCTCTCGTCACCGCCAAACTGACCGCCGATGACATCCGCAAGGCCGTCGAACTATTTTGGACAACGTTTTTGGCCAAATCAGAGGAAGAACTAAACAATTTTTATGCGCCGGAGAGCACCGTTTTTCAGGTGGCTATGGGCCGCAGCGAACCGGGAAGGCTGGGCGCGATGCGCCGTTCGCGCGAATACTTCAACCCGGATACTCGAATGGAACTGAAACTAAGCCCGATCGACATTGTTTTGTGCGGCAACGATGCAGGCGTCGCCAGCTATACGTTTCAATTTCAAGCAAGCGGTCGAGACGTGGGCGGCAAACGTATGGCGGAAAAATTGGAGACTGTACGAGCTACGCACGTCTTGCATCGCGACGCTTCTGGCAAACTGCGCATCGCGCACGAACATTTCTCCGTGCCGGTCGCCAGTGAGGCCCGATAGCGACTGCCTGTTAGTCCCCGCGACAGCTTAATTCCTGAGCGGTTTGCCTGTTTTTAACGTGAAGGCCATGCGTTCCTGCGTTTTCTTTTCGCCGCAGAGGGAAACGAAGGCTTCGCGCTCGAGATCCAGTACATACTGTTCGCTTACAAGTTGCGGCGAGGTCAGCGCGCCGCCCGCAAGGATGATTGCAAGCTTGCGGCCTACGTGCGCGTCGTAGTCGGAGATGTAACCGCCGCGCTGCATCATGTGAATCACAAGCTTTGCGCCAGCCAAGAATTGTTCGCCGAGCACTTTGATCTGAGTGGTCTGCGCACCCTCTTGCCAGCTTGCCGCGAGCGGCTTGTAACCACCTCGTACCAATGCAAGCGCAACTTCTTTGGCGTCGCCCACGAGGCGATCGCGATTCATGGAGATGCCGTCTTCGCGCCGTAAAAACCCGAGCACGCGACTGTCTTCTGCGCTCGTGCCAACTTTGGCGGTGGCAATCGTTTCGAACACGGGTTTCATCGCATGAAACAAATCCAAGTCTTCGCCACCGGCCGCGTGTTCATTCGCGCGAATGAGCATCTCTTTGGTTCCACCACCGCCAGGAATCAAACCGACGCCTACTTCCACCAGACCGATGTACGCTTCCGCAGCAGCCTGAATTTTCGCGGCGTGCAAGCCGATTTCGCACCCGCCGCCGAGCGCCATTCCTTGCGGCGCCGCGACGACCGGCTTCGGCGCATATTTCAATCCCAGATTCACATTTTGAAATTGCTTCACGGCCATGTGTAGATCGTCCCACTCCTGCTCCTGGGCTGCGACCAGCATGAGCATGATGTTTGCGCCGACGGAAAAATTCACGGCCTGGTTGGCGATGACCATGGCATCGAAGTCCGTGTCCAGCCGCTTCAATCCCTTGTGCAGCATGGATATCAGGTCCGCGCCAATGGCGTTCATCTTGGCGTGAAATTCGCAGCAGACCACGCCATCGCCCAGGTCGATCAAGCTGGCGCCGGAGTTGCGCTCAATTTCGCGACCCGCTTCTTTTTCTGATTTAAGAATAATGATGCCTGCCGGTGTTTCGAACGGCTTTGCCGTGCTAGTAGTAACGTCAAAAACCGTCGTTTTGCCCTTTTCCGATTCGTAAAATCCTTTTCTGCCGCTCGCCAGAACTTTTTCGATCGCTGGCGGAATCGCGCGCCCTTCTTTTTGGATTTGCGCGGCGAAGGCTCTCACGCCGATCGCATCCATCATTTCAAACGGCCCCATCTCCCAAGCGAATCCCCACTGCAGTGCGTGGTCCACATCCACAACGTTGTCTGAAATTTCGGGCACGCGCCGCGCCGCGTAGAGACACATTTCCGAAAGTCCGCCCCAAATGAACTGCTGCGCCTTGTCGCCTTTTTGTCCTTCGAGGATTGGACTTACCAGCATCCGCAGCCGCTCGCGCGTATCCTCAATCGCTTTTCCCATTTCCAGCGACGCAAATTTCGCCTTCTGGCGGGGGCGATATTCCAGGGTGTTGACGTCCAGCGTTAGAATCTCTTTTTCACCCTCGCCTTTCACTTTCTTATAAAAGCCCTGACCGGTCTTGTCGCCAAGCCATCCGCGCCGCGCCATTTCTTCGATTAACGCCGGGACTTTATACATTTCGTGCGACTCATCGTTTGGCGCGGTCTCGTGAATATTTTTGATGACGTGGATAAGCACATCCAGCCCAACGAGATCGGCTGTGCGAAACGTCGCGGATTTCGGCCAGCCCACCGCCGGGCCCGTAGAAGCATCCACTTCTTCGATGGTCATCCCCAGCGTAGCCATGAGCCGAATGGCATTGAGCATGGAAAATGTTCCAATGCGGTTAGCAATGAAGTTCGGCGTGTCCTTGGCAATTACCACGCCTTTGCCCAACCTGCGATCACAAAACTCGTGAAGAGTCTCGATCACGTCGCTCGACGTTTTCGGACCGGGAATCACTTCCACCAATTTCATGTAGCGCGGCGGATTAAAAAAATGCGTTCCTGCCCAATGCTGTTGAAACTCTTCGCTCATGGATTCCGCGATCAAGTGCACCGGTAATCCGGAAGTATTCGTTGTGACAATCGCGCCCGGCTTTCGGAATTGCGCCACGCGCGACAGTAGATTTCTTTTAATCTCGAGGTTTTCCGCTACAACCTCGATGATCCAGTCGGCTTCGGCGCAACGTGCCAAGTCGTCTTCAAAATTCCCTATCGAAACTCTCTCCGCCAGTGCCGGCGTGAAAAACGCCGCAGGCTTCGATTTTTTCGCCGCTTCGAGCCCCGCCCGGACAATTTTGTTTCGATCTCCCGCGGGTGCGCCGGGCTTTAGATCCGGCGGAACGATGTCCAACAAAATGCATGGCAGCCCTGCGTTGGCCAAGTGCGCGGCGATACGCGAACCCATGGTTCCCGCACCTAATACCGCAGCCTTCTCGATTCGACGTTTCATGGCTTACCTTTTTCGGGTCTTCTAAATTTTGAGACGAGTGGACAGGTTACAAAACCGCTATCCCCTGGTCAAACGAACTATGGTCCCGCCGCAAAGCGCGCGTTACAGTATGGTGAGAATGAGTCCTGGCAAAGTGACGGACGCCATCGGATGGCTGCAGTCTGCAAAAGACAGGCTACTCTCGCTGGCTGAGCCCGATGAGCGCAAACCCACGGAGCGGCCTCGCGTTGGTCTCGCCCTGGCGGGCGGCTTCGCGCGCGGCATTGCCCACATTGGAGTCTTGCGCGTTCTGCGCGAGGCCGGCATACCTATCGACGTGATCGCCGGCACGAGCGTCGGCGCCCTCATCGGCGCGGCTTTCTGCGCTGGCACTTCGCTCGACGAAATGGAGCGCATTGGCACGACCACCAGCTTCACCGATTTCGGCCGCTGGACACCTTCATGGCTTGGGCTCGCCACCAATCAGCGATTGGAAAAATTCCTCGCCAAATTCACTTCGGTGAAAACTTTCGAGGCGATGGCCATTCCTCTGGCGATCGCCACGACCGACATCAATGCAGGCGTCTCCGTCTACTACACACGTGGTCCCATCGGTCTACCCCTGCGCGCGTCGTGCGCCTATCCAGGGCTCTTCGTGCCCATTCAATATGAAGGCCGAACCTTAGTAGATGGATTTTTGACTTCGCCTGTTCCGGTGGAAGGAGCGCTGCTTCTGGGGGCAGACGTGGTGATCGCAGTCTATCTTGAAGCTGGCAACCTCGAACAACCTCGTACCTTCACCGACGTGCTGAGCCGCTCCTTCAACATCATTCAGCGGCACACCGATCTCACTTGGCGGCAACAGGCTGACGTGATTATCGAGCCAGACGTGAAACCCTTTGTGTGGGATGATTTCACCAAGACACCAGACATGGTCGCAGCGGGCGCTGCAGCTACTCTTGCGGCTCTTCCAGCTATTCGCGCGGCTATCAACGGCGAGAAACGCGACTCGGCGGCGTAACTCCGACAACTAGCAAGCCTCGATTCCAGTTCAAGCGTTTGGTGCGGATTCCACCGGGGTGACATGCACGACGACCGACTGACCCTCGCCTTTGCCGCGTTGCGTGAGCCACGCTCCCAGGCCTTCGGCAAAGCGTTCCGGAGTCAAGCGGAAGCTGGCTTCGACCTGGCCATCCGCCAGAGGAAGCGTGTCGTCAAAATCCGCGGAATTCGTAAAATTGCGCATGCAGAATTGATCGAGCCAATCCAGCGGGCAGGCGCGGCTCTCGCCGCGAATGACGACATCCACTTTGAATTTTTGTGCGTACATGCGTCGATCATAACATCGGGTCGAGCACGTTTTGGGCGGGAGTAAAAAGCTAATTAGGAAATGCGCGGGCGCTTGACGCTGTGCGCGAGACCGACGCGCTCGAGCGTCCATATGAAGTACCAACCGATGTCCGTTTGCCACCAGCGCAAGCCGAGGCGCGCGGAGCCGGCATGCGAATGATGGTTGGCGTGCCAATTCTCGCCCCAGGCGGTAATTTGGAAGGGCCCGAGCCACCACACGTTCATGCTGGAGTCCTCGATGCCTTCTTTGGCGTGTCCGAGATGCGTGAGGCTATTTACGAGGCATTGCATGTGCAGCGTATAAACCAGGCGAATCGCGCCGATCCAGAAAAACCCCATCCAACCGAAGCCGAGCAGAACTCCAGAGAAGAGCGAGAGGATGATGACTGGAGTTTCGAGCCAGCCCCATGCGGTGTACATGCCCTTGGTCAATTCCGGAGCCCACCGCTTTTTATCCGCGGGTTGAGTCTGATACAGCCAGCGCAAGTGCGCCCACCAGAAGCCACCCTGCTTGGGACTGGAAATATCATCGGGCGTGTCCGTGACGGAATGATGAAGCCGGTGATAAGCGACCCAGCTGGCGGGATGCCCGGAGCCGTTGAAAACCGCCCAAAAGATGAGTACCTGCTCGACAATCTTATTAACCTTAAGCGTCTTGTGGGCCAGTAACCGGTGATAGCAAACCGTGGTACCGAGCCCGCCGAATGCGATAAACAGGACCGCTAAACCAAGCACTTTCAGACTGGGAAGAGGGAACAAGATCAAGCCGACAACCGCGAGCACGTGAATGAGGACGAGATATGCAAACACGCCCTCTTTACCGTGGACTGGCTTCCAAAATGGGCGTTCCCACGGCCGCGCTTCTTGTGTGGCGACTAATTCCATGATTTCTCCGGGCGATCTGCTTAATTGAATGCGTGAGTGCCTGGTGTGTCGAACCTGATAGGCAATCTTACAATACCATTTTTCTGGTATGGGCGATGTAATTCTGCACCAAATTGGACACCAAAGAAGAAATGGTTTTCTGGCTGGTTCACTGGCCAGTTGGACAGGCGTCAAGCAGTATAAAAAACGAAAACGAAGAGTTAAGAGAGGAAAGAAGGTGAGCTTATCTCTGCAGATCTCGCAGCGCATCATTTAGCGCCGCCAGGTCCGAGTCGAGCCGGTAGAAGCCAGGGCGCCACTCACCGACCGTTTCTTCCGCCGCAAATTTCAGAACAGCAAAGTCACCGCCGTCCGTCAGTCCCTCGGAAAGACTGGGAAACCTGTCACCAAAGAATGTGACGGGATGCTTGCTGACCACTCGATCGCACTCATTTACGGAGAGCACCGCACGCAACATTCCTTGATTCTTCGCATGTGGTTGGCAAAAGTAGAGGTTAGGCATACTCGCGTATGATGGGTGGAAGAGCGGAGAAGTTTAATAGTACGTAAGTCCCTTTGTTTGAGCAGAAGTTGCTTAGGCGCCACCCCCTTCCGGACTTTCTCCCCTACTTTCGCCTTATTTTAGCGATTATTTTAACCCTTAACCCGCCAAACTAACGATAGACTCCCACAACTGATGTCGGGGAGGAATTCGTGGAAGATGAACGACGCCGAACTCCCAGGTATCCTTTCAGCGCGACGGCCGAAGTTATTGAAAAAGGCTCACCCACTGGCATGCCCGCCCGTGTGACCGAGCTAAGTCTCTACGGTTGCTATATGGAAATGGCTAGTCCGCTCGCAAAGGGACTGGTGGCCCTGTTCAAGGTCTATTCCGAAGGAAGGCATTTCGAGTCCCAGGGTACGGTTCTCTATTCTCAGCAAGGCCAAGGCATGGGAGTTGGCTTTCAGAATGTAAATCCGCACTATTTAAGCGTATTGAGACGGTGGTTGATCGAGGCTGCTCAGGCGAAATTTGGAAAGAAGGAGTAAACGCGGTGGATCACCATCTCAACGGCGGGTCCAACGAGTCGATGCAACACGATCCAATGTCAAACCTTCTGATCAGAAGTAACTGGACCTCTAAATAACTCGGACAACCGAGCACCTGTAAGGCAAAAGCGAACGGCTGGCATCCTCGCCAGCCGTTCGCTTTTACGCTTTAATTGCTCGGTGTTGCAGCCCTTGCTTTTAGTTAGAGGCCTGTTCACTTGGCCGGTTTGGTGGTCTTGTCGTTGTGCTTTTCGTTGTGGATCTGTTTGCTATTTTTATTTTGCTCTTTGTTGATTTGCTTTTTCTGCTCGGCGTTGAGCGCGCCGCCGTTAGCGGTGCGGTCGTTATGAACCTGTTGGGCCGTCTTGGCTTGGTTGGCGTTGGTTTTGGCGGCCTCGCCGGAAGTCATCTGACCGCTGCGAAGGCCGTTGGCCGTGCGCTGCTGCTGATTGGCTTCGCGATTGTCGACGGCGTTGGGTTTGACGGTGTTGCCGTTGTGTTTTTCGTCGTAGATCTGGCGGCTGGCGGCGTTTTGTTCGCTATTGATCTGCTGTTTCTCCTGGCCGGTCAGCTTCCCACCGTTAGCAGCGCGATCGTTGTGAACCTGCTGGTCAATCTTCGACTGGGTGCGCTCGGCCTTGGCCGCTTCGCCAGAAGTCATCTGACCGCTGCGGAGCCCGTTGGCGATGCGCTGATCCTGATTGGCTTCACGGGTGTTGGGGTTGTAGCTACGGCCAGCGGTGCGGTCGGCAGCAGATATCGGCTGCGACTGTGAATGCTGCTGCGCCACCTGATGATAGGCGTTCATATTGGAAGCCGCCGGAGTTCCGGGAGTCCCGTGGTTCACGGAAGCGAGCTGGGAACGGTCTTGAGCAGCGAAGTGTTCATGCTGCATTTGGTTGGCGGTGGGCTGGAAATGCTGCTCGTTGGCAGCTCTCAGCTCTGTCTCAGATGCATGCGCCTGGATGCCCACGCCGCCGTTGAAGCTGACGTGCTCGTTGTTGACGATGGTGTTCTGCGTGACGATGGTGCGGTTCTCGTAGACGTTGGTCACGTGGACGCTGCCAAAGTTCGCAACGGCGCTGTTGTAGGCGAAAGCTCCACCCCGCCACTCGCCACCGGCGAAGCCGACCCCGCCGTAGCCGAAGCCGTAGTTAACTCCGCCGTAGAAGCCGATATGAGGGCCCCAGTAGCCGCCGTGCCAGCCGTAAACGCCGCCGGCGAAGCCCCAATAACCAGGGGTCCAAAGAACGCCAACCCGGGGTGGCTGCACCCAAACACCGGGAACCCAATAGTAGCCCGCGTCTCCATAGGCCCAATAGCCGGGGGTCCAGAGATAGCCCGGAGCGGGGAGCGGGGGCTGTACGTACACGGGCAAAGCGGGCGGAGCAACGTGCACAGAGATACCGACGCCAATGGCGATTTGCGCATGCGCGACCGGCAGGGTGAGCATAGGCGCAGTCATCGCGGCAGCAACCAGCAGCCTGCGAAATCCTGTGAGAATCGACATAGCCTTCCTCCTGAAGCAGAGATTCAATAATCAATAATACCGTTCTTTTTTCGATCGACTGGGACTGCGTGGGCCTGTGTTTACAAACACGGAACTGGGGAATTTGTTGCTGGGAAAAGTTTGGGGCATGCTCTGGTGGCGGGTCCGTTGTGTCGGGGACAGGAGTAGCGTACCGTGCACAGAGCTTCTGTTTGGATTGCTGGGGAAAATCAGCAGGGAGGAAATCCAATGGAACTTCGCAGGGTTTTCAAAGCAGTGATTGGGTGCTTGGGTTCGTTCTTGCTTTTAGGCGTGGCCGCTACGGCACAGACACCCTCGAAGGCACTCTTAATCCTGGAGAAGAACGGGACGCAGCTAGACATTATCGATCCGGTGAGCCTGAAAACAGTGGCGAAGGTGCCTGCGGGGCAGGACCCGCACGAGGTTATTGCCTCGGAAGATGGAAAGCTGGCTTTCATTACGAACTATGGCGGGGCGCAAAGCTTGCTGCATATGATCTCTGTAGTCGATCTGGTGGCGCAAAAGGCGCTAGACCCCATTGATCTAGGCGCGCTTCACGGAGCGCACGGAGTGGACTTCGCGGGTGGCGAACTTTATTTCACTGCCGAGACCAGCAAGGCGATCGGGCGTTACAATCCTTCGACGAAACAGATCGACTGGGTCATGGGGACCGGTCAGGATAGGACTCACATGGTTTGGGTGGCTCCAAGCCTGGACAAAGTCGTAACGTCGAACGTCAGCTCCGCGACAATCAGCATTATCGAATTGGTTTCGCAGCCAAACATGGGATTCGGGCCGCCACCCGGCGCAACGCCTCCCCCAGGTGCGTCGCAGGGCGGACCGCCCCCGGGACAGGGAAATCAAAAAACATGGGAAGTCACCAACGTTTCTGTGGGCAGGGGCTCCGAAGGATTCGATGTGTCGCCTGACGGCAAGGAGATTTGGACGGGCAACGCGCAAGATGGCACCGTAAGCGTGATTGACTTCGCCACCAAGAAAGTAATTCAGACCGTGCCGATTTCTGTGAAGGGAGCGAACCGGCTCAAGTTCACGCCAGATGGAAAGCTGGTGCTTGTTTCTGGTTTAGGAAATTTCGGACCTGGGGCCGCACCAGCGGCGGCTAATCTCGCTGTGCTCGATGCCGCTAGCCGCAAGGAAGTGAAGCAATTGAGTCTGGGCGGCGGCGCGGCAGGAATCCTTATGGACCCCGATGGTTCCCGTGCGTTCGTGGCAGTAAGCGGCGGGAACAAGGTCGCTATCGTGGATTTGAAGAGCCTGACGGTGACAGGACAAATCGCCCCATTGGGACAGCCGGACGGCATGGCTTGGGCCGTTAGGAAATAGGGAAATAGAACTTAGCCGATAGACATCCACTTTTACTGTAATTGAACGAGTTCGCTTTCGGAGTCACTATGCTCTCAAACCGGTCTGTGCCGCCCTGCACCGTCATTCCTGTGCTTTTTTACCCCGATGTTGGCGCTGCGGCGGACTGGCTCTGCACCGCCTTTGGTTTCACGGTCCGGCTCCGCATCGGCAACCACCGCATCCAGCTAAAAGCAGGTGACGGATGCCTCGTGCTGGCCGAAGGAAACGTACCAACGGACAGTGCGCAACTGGTGATGGTCCGTGTGGTCGATGCAAACAATCACTTCGAGCGTGCCAGCAAACATGGTGCGCAAATACTCTCTCCCCCAACCGACTTTCCCTTCGGCGAACGCCAATACAACGCCAAAGATTTCGCCGGCCATCGCTGGACATTTACCCAATCCATCGCGGACGTCGCTCCCGAGGAGTGGGGCGGCACATCCGTAGCGCTGGAATAGAAAGCCTATCGCCCGGCATCAATCTGGTAGCTAAGCTGGCGGCGCTACTTCAATGCGGCGTAGAGAGATTGTTTCCAGCGCGCGTTGTCGATGGTCCAGAAGACCTTCGCTTTGTGTCCTCCGGCGAGATGCGCAGCCCACACATCGCGATTGCGTTCGTCATGCGCGACGTTTAGACGGTCCACCACCGTCATGCCACGTGTGAGTTCGCTCTCCGTTTCGACGTCCACGAAATGCTCCGATTGCGAAGTGACGATGGATGGATCCAACGCGACGGCCATGGCGACTGGATCCGGCAGCGATATCCCGTGTTCGCCAGACTGTTCGAGAAAAGCTTCTTGCGCGCGACTGTTGCACTCGATGGCAAATTTCGAGACGGGTGTGCCGAAACTTAGAACGTGCTGAATGTCGGACGGATTAAGCACTGCTTCGCCGCGGCAGAGATGCCAGCCAACAAGTTCAACGGGAAGGCCGCTTCTCATCACGATGCGCGCCGCCTCCGGATCGCACCAGATGTTGTATTCGGCCGCAGGAGTGACGTTCCCCTCGCAGCACGGCGCGCCGCCCATAACCACACAACGCCTCACTTTCGCGGCGATGCCCGGTTTTTTTTGCAAGGCAAGCGCGATATTGGTAAGCGGGCCGAGTGTGACCATCACCAGCGCTGGATGAGATTCAATCGTGTCGATGATGGCATCTGGAGCGCTCTGCATTTCTGGAGCGCGCCGCGGTGGCGGGTACCCGTGATCGCCCAAGCCATCGCGGCCGTGAAACCAAGAAGCGTTTAAATGCGCGCGCTTCAGCGGCTGCTCAGCGCCAACAAACACCGGCACTCTCGAATCGCAAAGCTCCGCCGTATAGAGCGCATTGCGGCTAGCTTGTTGGACATCCACGTTTCCCGCAACGGTCGTAATGGCCAGGACTTCAATTTGGGCGGACCGCAGCGCCATGATCAACGCAACGGCATCATCGGAAGCCGTATCGGTATCAATCAGGAATGGACGTTTCACGCGACGCAGAATAACAAATTGCCCCGCGAAATTCGGCACAAAAATCCGAGCAGTCTCCACATATTTGCCATCTGCGGTAGAATCTGGTCACTTACACTGGCGGAGGCGTCTCGATGACTAGAAAAGAAAAACTTTCTTGTGCTCTATGCAGTTTGTTAATGACCGCAGCGCTTCTTGCGTGCAGCCCGCTGGCCTTCTCGCAAGCCACCGCACCGGCGGCTCCCGCCCAAAACCAAATACCCGCAGACCAGGTAGCTGCCTGGGAACAGTTGACGCCTTATCAGAAATCGCAATTGGAGCGGACCTACAATGACTGGGCATTCCTTGCAAAGTTCCGAGAGGCCAATGCGCTTTTGCCGCCGCCAGCGCAGGGCGAAACGCGAGTGGTATTCATGGGCGATTCCATCACGGAAGGCTGGGGGATGAAAGCCACGCCAACGTCTCCCGGCCGCGGCGAGTTTTTTCCCGGCAAGCCGTATATCAATCGAGGCATCTCCGGGCAAACCACGCCGCAGATGCTGGTCCGTTTTCGTCAGGACGTCGTCCTTCTGAAACCTAAAGTGGTGGTTCTGTTGGCCGGTACAAATGACATTGCCCAAAATACCGGGAAGGAAACTCCGGAGGAGATTGGCAACAATATCTCATCCATGAGCGAGATTGCCAGGGCGAATGGCATTCGTGTTGTACTGTGCTCCGTATTGCCTGCAAACGATTTTAGCTGGCACAAGGGGCTAGAACCCGCCCCCAAGATTAAAGCGCTGAACGCATGGATGAAGGATTACGCCGCGAAGAATAGTTTTGTTTATGTGGACTACTACTCACCGATGGCCAACAGCGAAGGCGGCCTCAAAGCAGAGTTGAGCCCGGACGGCGTTCACCCCAATAAAGCCGGCTACGACATCATGGCGCCCCTTGCCGAGGCCGGGATCGCGGAAGCCTTAAGAAAACCACTTCCGTGAGGGATCTGTTCCTCAACGAAATTCCCGAACAGCCCTTCCTCTTGTAAAATCCAGGTCACGCAACGGCATCCGGAGGCGCCATGAAATTCGCAAAAATTGTCTTTTGGATTGCAGGGATCTGGGGGCTGCTGGTCATCACGCCGCTGTATTTTCTGTTCGACATTATCCCCCAGAAAGATCCGCCGGCGATCACGCATCCTGGCTTTTACTACGGATTCGTAGGCTGCGCACTGGCTTGGCAAGTCGCGTTTTGCTTCATGGCCACCGATCCAGTCCGCTATCGCCCCTTGATTCTTCCTTCCATCCTCGAAAAAGCCACCTACGCCATTGCTATCGTTACCCTGGTGTTGCAAGGCAGAACGAACCCACGGGACCTGGTCTTCGCAGGCACGGATTCCCTACTCGGAATACTTTTTGTAGTCGCCTACTTTAAAACCAAGTCCAGTTGACTGGACCTACATCCAGTTCGCACGAAACTCCGTACATAAAGAAGTGGGCTGAGCAATTGTTGGATCTATGGGGCGCAGTCGTCTATCTGATCGCAGATTTTTTTTGCTTGACGACGGCTCGCAATGGGAGGATACCTGATGTACCACAGCCCCGGATTGAGGGACGGGGTTTCAACTCAGGGTATGTGTGTGCGGCCCTGCCCTCCCGAAGTCCTTGGAGCAGAATCAATACTTACTCGAGTTACGATGGCGGGGAATAAATTCGGGCGGCCACAGGTCCCCAAGTTTAGCTGGCGCTGTGCGCGAAAATTGCCAGGACGGGATTCTCGCGAGAACGTAGGGAACGCTTTTCGATCTTCGTGGCGTGGGCTTGTTTTGTGAGCGACTGAATCGTTTGCTCTCACCTGCCGTCTAACCCGAACGGATACCGTCCGCAGCGAGTAAGCGGGCAGACGCGTGGCAGGAGAACGGGCAGTTGGCAAAAAAGTGGGGACGCCTCACAACAGTAAAGACCACACCCGGCTCGAACTTTTGATCTTCACGGCGGGCAATCCGTCGGAAGGGCAGCAGTAGATTCAAAATTCACAGGAGGTCGGAGACAGAAATGACAAAGTCAAATAAGTTCCTTATCACAGGCGCGGCGATCGCGGGATTGCTCGCGGGAACCGGAGCCAGCGTTCAGGCTTCCAATCTGCTTACTGGGGCAAAGGCTTCGGCCGCGGCCCAGGATACAGACAAGCCTGCTGACAAGACGGTGAAGGAAAAGCACGCCTGTAAGGGCAAGAACTCTTGCAAGGGCAAGGGCGGCTGCAAGTCGAGCGACAACGGCTGCAAAGCAAAGAACTCTTGCAAGGGCAAGGGCGGCTGCGCGACCGACGGCTCCAAGATGCCCGATTGATCCAAGCTCGCATAATTTTTGCTATTGGCTTGGGTTAGTACAATGATGGGGGGCCGGTGGCGAACACTGGCCCTTTCGTCGTTTTAGTTCCCGGAGACTTGCATGTCAGCGAATCGCTTTAATGGATTTACAGACTACGGCATCGGAATCGGCCTGCGCGCCCCGCATTACAACCACATTCTCACTCGCAAACCGGTCGTCGACTGGTTCGAGATTATCTCCGAAAATTTCATGATCGATGGTGGGCGTGCGCTGCATATCCTGGATCAGATCCTGGAACAATACAAAGTCGTCCAGCACGGCGTCTCCATGTACTTCGGCTCCGCGGAGAAACTGAATCGCGAACATCTGCGCCGTTTGAAAGACCTCGTCCAGCGAACGAAAACTCCGTGGCTCTCCGATCATCTTTGCTGGGGCAGCGTCGATGGGCGCTACACGCACGATTTGCTGCCCATGCCGTACACTTTCGAAGCCGCGCGAATTACCGCGCAAAAAGTGCGCGAAGTACAAGATTTCTTGGAAATTCCTATCGCGGTTGAAAATGTGAGCAGTTATGCGGAATATCACGATTCGGAAATGACCGAGTGGGAATTTCTAAATGAAGTCGTCGAGCGCGCGGATTGCGGCATTTTGCTCGACGTAAATAATATTTACGTCTCCTCGCAAAATCACAGTTTCAATCCGTTTGGTTACGTGAACAGTGTTCCGGCCCATCGCGTCGCGCAGATTCACATCGCCGGCCACTCAAAATACCGCAAATATATTCTCGACACTCACGATCATCCGGTCATCGATCCCGTTTGGAAACTTTATGAGCGTGCAATCCAACGCGCCGGCCACACCGCAACGCTCCTAGAATGGGACGACAGCATCCCTTCTTTCCAGGAAGTTCACGACGAAGCGCTGAAAGCCAATAAATTCCTACGCGCCACTGCCTTGGCGGAAGCCGTATGAAGTTGATGCAGCTTCAGCGCACCATGGCTCGCGCCGTAATGCAGCCGCTCACTTCCTCGGAACGCATGCAGCACCGGGCTCCCGATGGCGGCCCAATGAAGCGCTACGCGTCGCGCTTCATTAAGCCCAACGACCGCCTCACTTCTTTTGAACGCTTAGAAATTTACAATCGCCAGTATTGGTTTCGCGTGCTCTCCGCGCTTAGCGAGGATTTTCCTGGCTTGCGCGCCGTACTTGGCGAGCGCCGCTTCGATGCCATGGCCAAGGCGTATCTCATCGCCAATCCCTCGCGTTCTTTTACGCTTCGCAATCTTAGCGCGCGCATGGAATCGTGGCTGCGAAAAAATCCTGAGTGGGCCGGCACAAAACAAACTCTTGCGCTGGATATCGTGCGGCTCGAATGGGCGGACATTGACGCTTTCGATGGAAAAGCTGAGCCTGTCCTCCGTCCCGAGGATCTTGCCAGCGCAGCCGGCACGCGAATGAAATTAACGATTCAGCCGTATGTGCGGCTGCTGAGTTTTCGCTACCCGGTGGACGATCTCCTCCTCGAAGTGCGCAAAGAAGATGAAGACACGGATTTCGCCAGCAACACTTTCGCGGAGCATCGGAAGCGCAAACGCGTTCGCGCCGTTGCGAAGCTTAAGCCCGGGCAAATTTTCTTAGCAGTACATCGCATCGACTACTCCGTTTATTTCCGCCGGATCGAACAGGAGGAATTTGCGATTCTCACCGCACTGCGACAAGGAAAAACGCTAGGCGCGGCTGTCGAATCTGCTTTCCGCAAAAGTGCAGTCCCGCCGGAAGAGCGCCCCGCGAAAGTGCAAGCTTGGTTCGCGGCTTGGTCGGCTCTCGGCTGGTTCTGCCGCCCGGAGAAAAAACGCACAGCCAGTTAAATCTTGTTGTACATTGACGCATCCAAATGTCCCTGGAATGAAACGCTGACGACCAACCCTCCATGAACAAACTTCTGACAACCACCAAATCCTGGCACGATGAGTTTTGTCATTACGCTGATTATCTCCAGCATCCGTTTCTACTTTTTGTGCGGCTGTACTGGGGCATCCAACTGATGCAGAGTGGTTGGGGCAAGCTTCACAACCTCGACAAAGTAACGGATTTTTTCACCAGCCTTGGCCTGCCTGCTCCCGGCTTTATGGCGACCGCGATTTCGTGCCTCGAGTTTTTTGGTGGATTCTTGCTGGCGATCGGATTGTTTTCCCGTCTGATTTCACTTGTGCTGACGATCAATATGCTCGCGGCTTACATCACTGCCGACAAGGAAGCTCTCCATTCCATTTTTTCCGATCCAGACAAATTCACCGCTGCTGCGCCGTATGTTTTTCTGATTGCGTCGCTCATCGTGTTCTTATTTGGCCCGGGCGCTTTTTCCGTGGACGCTCTTGCAAGTCGATTCTTCTGGAAAACCGAGCCGCAAACGAAGAATTCTGTTTAGAGCCGTCCACCGATTCGTTCACACTCAATTCTCGCAATCGGCGTAGGATGGATTCTGGGCACTTATGATCCGTATGGAATCTACCCTTGGCTTCCGCAAATGCGCTTTTCTTGTTTTTCTGCTCCTGCTTTTTCCCCTCCGTGCCATAAAGGCGGCTGACGTGACTTCGACCTTGATGATCGGCGGCTCCCGCATCGACGTGACCATTGAAACCGGCGACGCGCCTCTCTCCCAGCCCGATGTCATGAAGTGGGTGCAGTCCGCCGCCGAATCCGTCACCGCCTACTACGGCCACTTCCCTGTTCCTCATCTCACGCTTCGCATCATTTCTTTTGACGGCAACAGCATCCGCCACGGCATGACTTGGGGCAAGCACGGCGGCCTAATCGAAATTCATGCGGGAAGTAAAACCACGCCCGCGGACTTTGCCGATGATTGGATGCTCACGCACGAAATGATTCACCTGGCTTTTCCTTCCATGGAGGATGAGCATCATTGGATCGAAGAAGGCCTTTCCGTGTATGTCGAGCCGATTGCCCGAATTCGCGCGGGGCATTGGACAGCCCCGCAAATGTGGAGCGACCTTGTCCGCGACATGCCTAAAGGTCTTCCCAAAGACGGCGATGCCGGATTGGACCACACTCACACTTGGGGCAGAACCTACTGGGGCGGCGCACTTTTCTGCTTCGTCGCCGACGTCGAAATCCGCAAGCAAACCAAAAACAAAAAAGGCCTGGAAGACGCGCTGCGCGGCATCCTGAATGCCGGCGGCGATATCAACCAGGATTGGGATTTGGAAAAGGCGTTGAAAATGGGCGACACTGCGGCGGGCGTCGAGGTTTTGCAAAAATTGTACGCAGACTGGAAAGACAAGCCCGTCCAAGTCGATCTAGCGGCGATGTGGAAGCAGCTTGGAGTCGAATCCGATGGCGGAACCGTTCGCCTTCTTGATGACGCCCCGCTGAGCGCAGTGCGGCGAGCGATCGAAATGGGCACACCCAGTGCAAAAGCAAGCGAAGGCACTGCGCCAGCGGTGCCAAAGAATAATTCCTCGGCGTCGCGGCCGCTAGCGGTATATGCGGGACGGACTGCAAGATCGAACTGACGAGCCGTCAAACTACAGGGAATATTGACCCGATACAACCTCAGGAGACTCGTAATGCCTTCCGATCCAATCGAACACGTAATCGTCCTCATGATGGAGAATCGTTCTTTCGACCAGATGCTCGGATATATGAAGCGGGTTTATCCCGGCATCGAGGGTATCGACCCTAAGAATCCGCTTTGCAACCCCGACCTGATGCCGGGTTCCCCGACCATCTGCCAAACAGCAGTCGCGAGAGATACAACCGATCCCGACCCCAAGCACGAAGTAGCGAATGTGCTCCAACAATTGGATGTGCCCGGCAAATGCCAGGGATTCGTGCAGGACTATGCGGCATCGCATGCTGATAAGGAGCCATTCGATCACAACAACGTGATGTATTACTTTCCTCGCGGATCCCTCGGCGCGCTGCACACACTGGCTGAGTCCTTCACCGTTTGCGACCACTGGTTCTCTTCATTGCCCGGTCCGACATGGCCCAATCGGTTCTTTTTGACCACGGGGACATCTCTGGGACACACCGATATGCCCGACGGAATCACGCACCCCGCGCTGCACATTTACAACCAGGACACGATCTTCACGCAGCTCAATCAGGCGGGTAAAAGCTGGGCCATCTATCACGGAGACTTTCCGCAAACGCTGCTGTTGACTCGCCTGTGGGCGCACCCGCTGCACTTCCACGGCCTCGACAAATTCTTCGACGATGTCGCCGGCGATGAAGCAGATTTCCCGGAATTCTCATTTCTTGAGCCTGTGTACTTCAATACTTCTGGAAATCAGAACGACCAGCATCCGCCAACGGAAGTCTCTAAGGGCGAGGCGCTGATTGCTCAGGTGTATAACGCAATCCGCGCGAACCAACCGCTTTGGGAAAAGACGCTGTTTATCCTGGTTTATGACGAGCACGGGGGATTCGCGGATCATGTCTGGACCCCACCGAAAGGGGCTGTTCCGCCGGACGACAGCACGGACACGACGTCAACGTTCAGGTTCGATCGATTGGGGTTGCGCGTACCGGCGATTCTGATTTCGCCGTGGGTCGCCAAAGCATTTGATGCCACCACTTACGACCACACGAGCCTATTGAAATATCTGGCCGGCAAATGGGATGTGGAGGAGCTTGGAAACCGCACCGCAAACGCAAACTCGTTCGGAGCGCTCTTAACTCAACTGAAAAGTCCGCGGACAGACACGCCTGAAACGGTCAAACCTGTTGCGCCGCCGAAAGCTCTCGTGGATGCGGCCGCCCCTCCATCCGTCGAGCAGTTCAACGAAAACCAGGAAGCGCTCTATCTTTTCAGCGTGTACCTGGAAAGCCAGATGGCGACGGTTGAGAGCGCTGAAGATTTCCGGGCGCGAACGTTTCGCGCGTTGCAGGGCCCCGCGGATGCCGGCGCGGTCGCCACGGAAAGGGCCACGCGATTCCTTGCCCACCTGAACGAAGGACTGATTCTGCCGACAGCATAGCGGCGCTGCCCCGTGGGCCGAGTTCCATATTCGTGGCCCCGGTGGCACAGACCTCAGTCTGTGCTCTTCCACTCGTGCCCCGCGGAAAACGCATACGCGGAGCCGGTTCTACCCAATTGTGTTACTTGCCTGTGATCTTGCGGAACAGCATGGTCAGCGGATCGTAGAACTGGTCGACAACCCGTTCCTTGAGCGGAATAATGGCATTGTCCGTGATGTGAATATCCTCCGGACAAACCTCCGTGCAACATTTCGTGATGTTGCAAAGGCCGATTCCCAGATCATCTTTGAGCAGTCCCGTGCGATTGAGCGCGTCAAGCGGATGGAGCTCAAGGCCGGCCACGCGCACAAAAAAGCGTGGCCCGCCGAATGTTTTCTTTTCGTCATGCTCGCGAATGACGTGGCAAACGTCTTGGCAGAGAAAGCATTCGATGCACTTGCGGAATTCTTGGACGCGGTCAACGTCGATTTGGGAAATATTCCAATCAGTGCCTTGCTTCGGCTGGAACGCTGGAATCTTTTTATTCACCGCGTAATTCCAGGAAACGTCCGTGACGAGATCCTTAATGCGCGGAAAAGACTTCATGGGCATGACGGTGATGGGCTGATCCATCGGCAAAGAGTCCACTCGTGTTTTGCAGGTCAGACGTGGGCGCCCGTTCACTTCGGCGGAACAGGAACCGCACTTCGCGGCTTTGCAATTCCAGCGCACGGCCAGATCGGGCGCGAGATGGCCCTGAATGTAGTGGAGCGCGTCGAGAATGACCATGCCCGGAGCGATCGGCACCGTGTAATCAACCGTTTGCCCACCTGCCGCGCCCTCGCCACGAAATATTCGTAATGTTGCATCTGGCATCGATGAGTTCTCCAAATTGCGCTCGGCGTGCTGCGCCCGAGTTTTGCTAAAGACTGCTGCCGGGCTAAAGCCCGGCGCCTACAAGAATCTTTAAACCATCGCACTTCAACAAAATCTACTCGGCCATTACGAACTGCTTCAAATCTTCCGGCATTTCCTCGACGGGAGATTCGTGGCGCTTCATCTCTGTGCCTTCGCGGACAATGATGTTGTGCTTTTTCTCCCAGACGGGATCGTAATTTGGGAAGTCGATACGGCTATGCGCGCCACGGCTTTCCGTGCGAGCGAGCGCGCTGAGCGCGACCGCCTCGGAAACCGTGAGCATGGATTTCAGTTCGCGTGCGAGATGCCAGCCGGGATTGAAAAGTCGCGAGCCTTCAACGCTGGCCTTCCCCGCGCGCGCTTTCAGATCTTCCAGCTCGGCGAACGCCTTCTTCAGATCTTCTTCGGTGCGGAAAATTCCCACGAGGCTCTGCATCACTTTCTGCAGATCACGGTGAACAGCGTAAGGACTCTCGGCACTGGGATTGGAAAACGGAGCAAGGAGCTCTTTTTCGGCTTCCGCGACTTGCGCGTCCGAAATTCCGGCATGGGAAACACTCTTCGCATGATCCGCAGCCGCCATGCCAGCGCGGCGGCCAAAGACCAGGAGATCGGAAAGCGAATTTCCACCTAGGCGATTCGAACCGTGCAGCCCGGCAGCTGCTTCACCGGCGGCGAATAGCCCAGGCAGTGTCGATTGCGCCGTTTCGGCTTCCACGCGAATGCCGCCCATGACGTAATGGCACGTGGGACCGACCTCCATAGGACCTTTTGTGATGTCCACGTCGGCCAATTCTTTGAACTGGTGGTACATGCTGGGAAGTTTTTTCTTCACGTACTCGGCAGGCTTGTGCGAGATGTCGAGATAAGCGCCGCCGTGCTCCGTGCCGCGTCCTTCTTTCACTTCGGTGTAGATCGAGCGAGCGACGACGTCGCGCGTGGAAAGCTCCAAGCGCTTCGGATCGTACTTCTCCATGAAACGCTCGCCGAGTTTGTTGCGAAGGATGCCACCTTCGCCGCGCACGGCTTCGGTGACGAGAAGTCCTTGCACGCCGGGCGGCCAAACCATACCCGTTGGATGGAACTGAACGAACTCCATATCCATCAGCTCGGCGCCAGCTTCGTAGGCGAGCGTCATGCCGTCGCCACTGTACTCCCAGGAATTGGAAGTGATGGGCCACGCTTTTCCGATGCCGCCGGTAGCGATTACGACGGACTTGGCTTTGAAAACGATGAAACGCCCATTTTCGCGCCAGTATCCGAAAGCTCCGGCGATGCGTCCGCCATCGGTGAGCAAGCGCGTGACGGTGCACTCCATATAAACGTCGAAACCAAGCTGCACACCACGGTCCTGCAGCGTTCGAATCATCTCAAGGCCGGTACGATCGCCGACGTGACAAAGCCGTTTGTAGGTGTGGCCCCCGAAAGCGCGCTGCAGAATCGCGCCGCTGTCAGTGCGGTCGAAGAGTGCGCCCCATTGTTCGAGTTCGCGAACGCGGTCGGGAGCTTCCTGCGCGTGAAGCTGAGCCATGCGCCAGTTGTTCAAAAACTTTCCGCCTCGCATGGTGTCGCGAAAATGAGGCTTCCAGCCGTCAGCGGCGTCGACATTGGCCATGGCTGCCGCAATCCCGCCTTCGGCCATGACGGTGTGCGCTTTCCCGAGAAGGGATTTGCAGACGACTCCAACGCTCGCGCCTTTCGCGAGAGCTTCGATGGCGGCGCGCAATCCTGCGCCGCCGGCGCCAATAATAAGAACGTCGTGTTCGCGTGTCTCGTAGCTAGTCGTCACAGTATCCTCAGGTCGTGAATGGCGCCGCTGGCCACCAGGCGCACGTAGAAATCGGCGGAGCCGACGGAAATCAAGCTGCACCAAGCCAAAAGCATGTGGCGCTCGTTGAGAAAAGTAACGCCGCGCCAAGCAGCATGACGGGGCTTGCCAAAAGTGGCGCAAGAAAAACAATCGAGCTTGCCACCGGCGAGATGCCGCAACGAGTGGCAGGAAAACGTGTAGAGCGTCAGCAGAACAACGTTCGTAGTCAGTACAAGAGTGCCCAAGCCGATACCGAAATGCCCGTCGAAGTCGAAGGCCTTAATAACGTCGTGCCAGAGAAACAGAATGAACACGACTGCGACATAGAAAAAATAGCGGTGAAGATTCTGAAGGATGAAAGGAAATCTCGTTTCACCCTGATATTTGCGTTTAGAAGGTTCACCGACGGCGCATGCCGGCGGATCGAGGAAAAACGCCCGGTAGTAAGCTTTGCGGTAGTAATAGCAGGTAGCGCGAAACCCGAGTGGCCCGGCAAGGATGAGCAGCGCCGGAGAAAATTTCCACCAGTGATGCAAAGGATCGATAAGCGGTGAATAAAACGGGGAGAGGTACGGCCCCCATTCGTAAAACTTGCCCTCGAAGGCGCGCAACGTGGCGTAGAGGCCAAAACCGCCAAGAAGAATAATTACCGGCAGGATTTCGACCCACCATGCGTCACGGCGCAGCGTGCTTCCGAGCCGCGATTCGGGCAAGAGGGTTGGCGAGCCAGCCATCTAGGGACCTCCAGGGTGGCAGTGAGTAAACCAGAGTCTAAATTATGGCAATCGGATTATATCGAAGACGCGCCGGAAGGGCTAATTCAGAGAATGGGATAGGACCGAAAGTAATAAGAAACCTGTCCGTAACTGTCCAAATCTTCAATATTCGAGCGTCTTTCTTGTAGCAGAACAATATGCCTCCGAAACGAATCAACGAATACCGGAGGCTGGGGAGAATGGCAATGAGCATCGGTAAAGCGTTTCTGGTCATCGGAATCATGGCGACAGTCGCAGGGGCATTGCTCGGGCACGACTGCTGGTTCTTTGCTGTGGAGGCACTCGTCAAAATTGCTCCAGCCGCGCTGCTATTCGCTGGCACGGTTTAGGCAATGTGGCAAACTGGAGCAGAAAAAAATTTAGCCTGGCTGTCCAAATCGCCGGTTTCCGAACGTCATCCTAGTAGCAGAACAAAATACGCGCTCAAAACCCAAAGTGGAGGCTGCAAATGAAATACATCTTGATGGACTATGTCGGCGAAGCCGGCTGGCCCGAATTGACGAGGGACGAGCAAATACACTGGTTGAGCGCTTATAAAGCCTACATGGAAGCGATGGTTAAAGCAGGCGTGCTGAAAGATAGCAAAGGTTTGCAGCCTACCTCGGCTGCGACGACCGTGCGGGTCCGAAGTGACAAGCCCCAAGTGCTTGACGGTCCGTACGCCGATTCGAAAGAGCAGCTCGGTGGCTTTCATATCATCGAGGTGCCCGATCTCGATGCCGCTATTTCATGGGCGGCTCGCTCACCGACCGCACTTCACGGTGTGGTCGAGGTGCGTCCCGTCGTTGAAGGCACGTGGCTGACCGTGGACATCCTCGATTTCGTAAAGCCAGCGTAAGCCACGCAGTAGCGCGAGTTCACAATTTCACATCAACTAAACGTCAACAAAAATAAAGGAGAAGAGTCATGCGCAAATTAATCGTTTTCAACATGGTGTCCCTCGATGGTTTCTTTGTGGACGGCGAGGGGGACATGAGCTGGGCCCACAAACACGATGCGGAGTGGAACACTTTCGTCAGCGGGAATGCCAGCGGCAGCGGCGTGCTCGTCTTCGGCAGGATCACCTACCAACTTATGGCAAGCTACTGGCCGACGCCTATGGCGCCGCAGAATTCTCCCGCCGTCGCCAAAGGGATGAATGAGATGCCGAAAATCGTGTTCTCGAGAACGCTGGACAACGCTTCGTGGAGTAACACCAAGCTGCTCAAGGGCGACCTGGCCACAGAAGTGCGAAACTTGAAAAAAGAGTCCGGACCCGACATGGTCATTCTGGGAAGCGGCACCATCGTTTCCCAATTGGCGCAGGAAAACTTGATCGACGAATATCAGCTCGCTGTGAGTCCCATCGTTCTTGGCAAAGGCCGCACTCTTTTCGAAGGCCTCAAAGAGAAGCTGAATTTGAAGCTGAAGAGCTCGCGCACCTTTGGCAACGGTACTGTCTTCGCGTGCTACCAGCCGGCGGCATGAGCGGCAACGCGTCTCGAAAGCCGGTACCCGATGTCCAAATCGCATACGACCGAACGTCATTCTAGTAGCGGCGTAACTTGCCCGCCTGATACCAATAGAGGAGACTCGAAATGAAATACATGCTGATGGCTTACGTGAACGAATCTGGCTGGCCCGCAATGACCAAGACCGAGCAGGAACAAGGCATGGCGGCTTACATGGCGTACGGGGAAGCATTAACGAAGGCCGGCGTCCTCGTGGGCAGCAACCGCCTTCAGCCAAGCTCAACGGCGGCGACCGTCCGACTTGCAAACGGGAAATCCCAGGTCCTTGATGGCCCCTTTGTGGAATCGAAAGAGCAGTTGGGTGGCTACTTCCTCATCGATGTCGCTGATCTCGATGCAGCGCTATCGTGGGCGGCTCGTTGCCCGGCGGCCGGTCACGGTGTCGTCGAGGTGCGTGCCATCTGGAGCATGCCCGCGTAATCCGCGCCGCGACGTGAACGCATGACCTTCCACGACGGCGATGAGCAAGCCCGCAGCACGGCGGACGCAGTGGCACGCCGAAGTTACGGCAAGCTCGTCGCCTTTCTCGCCGCACGCACTCGGGATGTAGCCGCGGCCGAGGACGCCCTTGCTGAGGCTTTCGCCTCCGCGCTCTCGGATTGGCCGCGGAACGGTTGTCCGTCAAATCCGGAAGCATGGCTCCTAACCGTGGCCCGGCGAAAGGCGATCGATATGCACCGAGGAAGACTCCGGCATGAGATCGCTGGCAACCAATTACGGATTATGGCGGAAGGGCTGGACGCTGCCGCCGCCGAATCGGAAATCCCAGATCAGCGTCTGGCTTTGATGTTTGCCTGCGCGCACCCCGCTATCGATGCAGGCATTCGTGCGCCGCTAATCCTCCAGGTCGTGCTCGGGCTCGATGCGGCAATGATCGCTTCGGCGTTCCTGGTTTCTCCCGTCGCCATGGGCAAACGCCTCGTTCGAGCCAAGGACAAAATCCGCCAAGCTGGTATTCCGTTTCGCGTCCCGGAGCATGAGGAGCTTCCCAGCCGCTTGGACACTGTACTCGAAACCATTTACGCGGCCTTCGCCGAAGGCTGGGCCGATCCTGGCGGAACCGATATGGCTCGCCGCGACCTCACGGAAGAATCGTTTTTCCTCGCGAGGCTCGTCGTCGAAATGCTTCCCCAAGAACCGGAGGCTCTCGGTCTGCTTGCGCTCATGCTTCACGCCGAAGCTCGCCGTCGCGCTCGACGCAACGCGAGCGGGGAATACGTTCCCCTCGCCGAACAGGATCCGGCACTGTGGGACTGGCAGACAATTGAAGAAGCTGAGCGACTGCTCCTACGCGCCAGCACTTTGGGAATGATTGGCCGCTATCAACTGGAAGCTGCGCTTCAATCGGCGCACGTTTCTCGTCGCCGCACAGGTCTCGCCAACTGGGACGACGTTGTGCATCTTTACGACGCGCTCTTCGCGCTCACGGCCTCGCCGGTGGTTGCCATCAATCGCGCCCTTGCCATTGCAGAACTGCATGGTCCTAATGCCGCTCTCGACGACATGCCGGACGTCGCGGCCGATGCGCGCCTCGCCGAATACCAGCCCTACTGGGCCGCACGCGCAGAGCTGCTCGCCAAGACCGGCGCAAACGCCGAAGCTCGCCACGCTTACGAAATCGCCATCGGCCTCGAACGTGACCCCGCCGTCCGCCGCTTCTTGCAGCAGCGCCAGTCCGCACTACCGCTTTGACCAGTTCCCAGTGCCGCTTTGCACTTCGTATTGATTCCTAGAGGATGGAATTGATTTCAGGATCGATGGATACGTGTGTGGCAGGGACACCGTTGACGCTGAACTTGGCGCCGTCGCTTTCCGCGAAATGGAAAAAGCGGCTAATGTGATAGTCCTCATCG
>Ga0210388_10000360_pt1 | contig 38462 bp, 54 predicted proteins | sample IncBWC19OmetaG_FD_155485 | JGI IMG/M metagenome (GOLD analysis project Ga0210388, IMG submission 155485) | Forest soil microbial communities from Barre Woods Harvard Forest LTER site, Petersham, Massachusetts, United States - Inc-BW-C-19-O ...
TCCAGTGAAGTGATCGAAAACAACCCCATGGGGGGGGGAGCCAGCCAAGATGCAAGGTTTTATTAATTCTTCGGGGAAGGTAGCAAAATGCGCTTCTTTAAAAGGCATTGGAGACACGGACCACACTGACCTCTTGTTTACGCCAAGAGGATGATGCACTGCTTTCATGTTACCGTTATTCTTTCCTGGAACCCTATCGCTGCCAGTCTGGTTTTCTAGATTTTTTTCTCCAAGCCTCAATATAGAAGATGCTGCCAATGGAATCCTAATCGCATCTTGATCATAATAATACCTTGGAGACTTGCTTAATAAAAATATATATTCATGGGCTTTTGTGCATCTATCCTCGACGGATTCTGGCATGCAATTAGGTTTATGCCAAATAATATCCTGACGTAAAAACCACCCATCAGCACGAAGCGCAAAGGCCACCATCCATGGGATACCACAAAGGTCTTTTTCTTTTAAATTTTCTTGCTTAATTCCTCTCTTTGGACAATTCTCAACCTCTGAGAACTTCTGGCCAGCAATAGATTGTTTTGACTGACGTTGACCTTTGCCGGGCCTGTAATTGTAATATGAATCCCCTAGATTTATCCATAGCGTCCCTTCTTTCTTAAGAACTCTTCGACACTCTCTAAATAAATCAACTATCTTTTTCACATATTCCTCAGGTGAATTTTCTAGTCCTATTTGGGAATCAATCTTGATAGCACCGCACTTCCCACAAACTCCACCCCTCCATCCCTCCCTTTCATGATTTGAATTATTGGATGAACTCTGCAAGGTTGAAGTGTTTTCTTTATGAGATGATTTCCGTGAGTGATTACAGGAAGAGTCTCCTCCTTGCCATTTCCCTGTCCCATAGTCTCGCAGGCCCCAATAAGGAGGGGATGTAACGATAGTGTCTACGAATTCATCTGGCCAGGTCCGGGCGATTTCAATCGCATCCCCTTGGTGTATTTTGTTTATGATATCCTTCATATTTTTCCTTATTAAATCATCGCTTCCACATTGCCCTGCAACTCTTCAGCTTTCTCAATGATGCCCGTATCGCTCGGGTTTAATGAGTGCATGTCGCGCGTGAATTCCTTGATAGCCGCAATGAACTTCTTGATGCTCTTGTTGTAGCGGGCTTCTATTTCCTGATCAGGATCAATTTTCTTGCGCTCTTTGATCATAGAGGTTAAATCTTTGTTCAATTGCGAAGCATCTGTTCCCTTCTTAAATACTTTATCGCGTAGGGTAGAATAATCCTCACGAGTAAGGTTGCGATCAGCGCGGGCGCGGCGGAGCACATCCAATGGCTCATAGGAAGGAATGATGGCCACTTCTCGACCTGAACTAAATTCGGCCTTTAAATATTCAGGTTCTTGCTCCTCGACAAAGAAATAGGTCTTGACCAGCTTCATGCCCAGAGCTTTCTTCATGCCAAGTTCTTTAATGAGATAATCCTCGAATTTCTCATGTCCCCATTGATGATAAAGCTTATCGCGCCAAACCGTATATAGGGATTGACCCAAGAATATCCATGAGGTCTTAAAGGTCTTGGCGTTAGCGGTTAATTCATTCCTTAGCGTTTCTGTTTGCATGATTTTCTCCTCGATTGTTATTGTTTTAAACGCATTTCATCTTCATAAAGCCAGACTTCTTTTGCCTCTGAATTATAAAAATATCGCACCTGATATTTAATGCCTGTCTGGGTTATGGCAATTTGAGTAATTCTCCCAACCAAGTCTAATGGTATGATAACGACCTCATTGCCTAGATTGTGTTTTAGTTCCATATTTATCTCTCTAAGAAGGAATGATGCACCCAATAAACGATGGGCATTGATTATAATGGTTGATTGTCTTGGCCTTTTCGCATCCCCACATGGGAAGGATTATTAATGTCAATAGTAAAATATTATTTTTTCCCATATAATAAATTTTCATTCTCGTATATGTTTCCAATAATTTCAATCTCTCCAAATAAAGGCCTTGATCCAGTTTTAATGTTAAATATAGGCCTAAACAAGAATCCTGAAAATAAGGCATCATATGATTTAGAAAATTCACATATAGCGATCTGCCCACGCTCATCTTTTAAAATATCTCCCTCATAAATTTTTTTGTCGTTCTTGTCTTGGAGGCCTGTGAATTGCATAATCGGACACTGCCTCATCATGGAGGATGAATCATGGTGAAGGTAAAAACCAGCATCTCTGCTGTCTTCTCTGTATCCGAAGTAAACCATTCCGGGGCCATATTCTTCGCCATCTGAATCTTTCCATCTTAAAAACACTCTAAACTTTATTTCCCTCATATTCCCGTCGCTAAGTAGATGAAGTTATTAGAAACATTTTTGTAAGAACCTAATAATCATTAAAATCCCAACGCCTATTAAATTCCATCCAATGAAAAATAAAGAAAAGATATTCATACTCACCCCTTCCCCTCAACCACGAGCAGAGATGGTAGGGAGAATATGATGGCATCCCCAATTTCTTTTTCTAATCCATATACTAAATACCGTGAAGTAACATGCTTAATTATATTATTTAAGCTTTCACTATCAAGCGTGAGGGACTTTTCGCCTTGAAGATTAATGGCATCATTAAAACCACCATTCCTTTCACCATCAGAGCCATATACCGCAACTCTTTCTCTTTTATCAATCATTAACCCAGGTATATATTTTAGCTTAACCATATTCCCCCTAATTGTTATTCCTTGACTGATTTATCCTCATTTTTCTTCAACTCTCCAAACGTAAATTCTCTTCCGTAATCTTCAATAAGAAAAGAGGTGTTACAATCCATAGTATCTAGAACTTTTATCAATTCGTTTACTTTTAAATTGCTCACATCTATGCTTATTCTCATATTCCCCCTATCTCGGTGTTAAGAAGCGTTAAACATCCATTAAAGTAATAATCTCAATCTCTGGTAGCCAATCTGAGCCTTGATTTAATACCGTTCTACATTTAACGATCATATTCCTCTCCTGGGTGGGGTTAATCATTAGTAAATACTAGATGAAGACATCTTAGGCACTCTAAATATCTATCTAAGCATCTACCAATATCGTCATTTTCTCCGTCACTCCAATATAATTCTCCAATTATTTCTATATCGTGGTTATTAGTGCGTTGATGAGCTATAATAACTCTAACGAAGTCACATTTATTAGAATCAATCAAAGCTAATACTCCAACCTTCCAAATATAACTTGTTCCTTTATCTAGCCATTTATCCCCATTAATTGCATCGTCATTTACGTCTTCTTTGTATTGAATGTTATAAACACTTTCAAGGTCGCTACATTTTTTTCTAGCGTATTCTATTAAAAATTCCTTCATCTCACCCTCCTATAAGCTTGTGGATTGCTTTGGCTATTTTATGAGCAGATGTCTCAATACTATCTTCATCAGGTATTGGTACATTTAAAATGACCTTCTCAATTTGCTCAACTCTCGCAGACGAGGGGATGCCAAATAACCTATATACTTCTCTAATTAGCTGTATTTCTCTATGGTCGTAATACATTTCTGACATTTTTCTTGTTATGTCATCCAACGGCACCAAAGAAGGGGAGGGCTTAGTACACTTACAATCCTTAACGGCATCATGGCATATATGGCAATGAGTTCCGAAGTATCCACCATTGGTTTTAACTGACCCCACCCCCACGGGAAGATTGCCGATTTCGTAGATCATCCTATTTTTCATACAGATTTGACATCCTTCATATTCAGCGCCTATATAGCATGGAATGGAATCGTGCTTATGAAGTGTCTGCTTCGGGAAATGCGGTAGATCACGGACTTTAAGCTCACTTTTCTTCATTGGTTATCTCCTTAATCTTTGTATGGATCTGTGATGTCTTCCCCCGCCATACAGACAATGACCGGATGGAGCACCTCAGTGATCTTAATGGATGTGGCGTGTTCGCCCAAGACGTTCTCAATCCTTTTGTAGCATTGAGGTGCCTCATCAACCCCAGCTCCGCGCAAGCAAACATGTTTATTGGCAATCCACTTCATCATCTCATCATGCCTTACCAATCCGGGACCGCGCTTCTTATAACCATTCTCATCCTTAATGAATTTTCCTTTGGCATCATTTCGGGACATCACGCGCCCGGCACCATGAACGGTAGAGTATAGACTATGAATACTATCTGGACTCTCAATGCCTTCTAAAATAACGGATATGTCACCCATAGATCCCCCCACAAATCCTTTCTGGCCGGGGAAGGAAGGGGTAGCACCTTTGCGCACCACCCAAAGGTCTTCACCTTGATGTGTTTCTTTCCAAGCGAAGTTGTGGTGGTTGTGGACACGGGTGCGCGGAGAAGCACCCATGATCTGCATAACCTTGTGGCATACCCATTCACGGCCTGCATAAGCATATTTGCCTGCCAATTCCATGGCCACCAGATAATCAGCTCCCAAGGCAGAATCAACATCAACCACTAGGGGTTCAACATTAATACCATCTTGGGCACCGCCAGCCCTGAGGAAGTGGGTCGCAATCTTGTGTCCGAGCCCACGGGACCCAAAGTGCACACCAATCCACACACGCTCAAGGGTATCAATAAAGACATCCACATAATGGTTCCCAGATCCAACTGTTCCAAGTTGGCTTTCGGCCGCTTTTTTGTCAATAGAATCTGGAAAAACCTTCCAAGCATCGTCCTCAAACAATGGATGATCAACGCGCTCATCATTCTTGCGACCAACGCCAAAAGCTATTTGTTTAAATATTTCATCCGCCAACAAAGAGACATTCGGCTTAATGTCTTCCCATACCAAATCAGTCATAACCGCCATATTGCCACAGGCGATGTCAAAACCCACTCCAGATGGCGATATTTGGTTTTTATAGGCCACAACTCCACCAATAGGAACTCCATAGCCAAGGTGATGATCAGCCATTAAGGCTGCCTTATAGGCGGTCTTCTTGCATGTTTCAATTTGGGCTAGGGCTCCCTCATCAACCGGATCACCCCAAACCGGAATTCCATTAATTATACGCATTTAATGCTCCTTCTTTATCAAGACAATCCAGCGTATTTTAAAGCCTCTAATAAGGGCTGAACAGTTTCGTTAATAGATTCGCTGGAATTTTTTAATAATTCTTCCAGTGAATCATAACCGACTTCCATTTCAATATCATTTTCCCAACCATAGCAGGAACAATGACCCATATCATGATGGAAATATTTTCCCTCTTTTTTCCAGAGCATGTCTCCACCACCTTCATAGGAGCCATGGCCATAGCTATACACCAACCAATCAAATTCCTTTAATTCCTCAATAAAGCTCTGAGTATCGATCTCTTCTTGCTCTCTGTACTCATCTTTCACATAAGGAACATTAATGACTTTATTCATAGACCCTCCTGTTTTATGTACGTTTCACGTGAAACCTAACTCTTACTATGCTCATAATCAATCCTAGCCTGATATCCATCGGTAAAGGCTTTCTTATAAAGAATCCCACCAGCAACCAGACCAGAAATGATCATTATAGAAATCAAAAAATACTTCATATCATTACCTCCATTTTTCTACGGCAGGCGACCTTGGCGCCACCGCCCTGGGCTATTTCATAGCCATTCCCAAAGCAATCCGGGCATGTCTTATGGTGGATAGGCCATGTCTTTTCAGCCCCTTCCCTTTTACCCACCAACCATTTATCCAGATTATCAACTTTATTGCGAACCCCCAAACAATACACAATGTCACAGAACCGATGCCGGTCCGCCCAATCATCCTTCACAAAGTTCTCAATGGCCTTTAACATCTCATCCTTCGTGCGGCCTTGGTGGAGGCGGGAGAGGATGATGCGCTTGCGCTCAGGGCTTAAAAGAATCTTCTTGCCTGTTTTCATACAAAAATAACCAAAAACTTCTTTAACATCATTATCAATTCTAATTACATTTTCATCTTCATTTGCATTTTCAATCGGCATATGCAAACAAGATGCTTTTTCAATGCTTTTGTTATGCAATTGCATGTTAGACCATCGTTTTTTAGCATTATCTGATAAGCTAGATGATTTTTTAGACCTTTTAGCCATTTCTTGGGTTAAGCGATGGTGATACACCATCCCATCTTCAGTTACCCTAAACTTACTACGTATGATCTCATGGGTGCCAATAAAGGCATTGAAGGCATCTAAGGTCATTTCTCCACCGTGTTGGTGGAGGAAGCAAATTAGGCGGATGTAAATACCCACCTGCTCATGACTCATAATCATGGTACCTGTGAGAAAGTCAGAGGTATAGAAGAGGATGGCGGGGTCTTTAGCCATTTTTATAATCCTCAATCTTTGGCATCGGTCTTAGCATAACAAAGAACTCAAGCATATAAGGAGACCCCGGCTTTCTATGCGAAAGTAAAGGAAGGTCTTTGGGAGACAGTCCACCGGAGTCCAATAATTTATGATTCGATGATTTAGGTTTTTTATTTTTCATATACGTTTCGCTGAATCTCTCCCAAAGACAATGATGATTATGCACCAATGATTTATTACTGTCAAATATTTTTTAATTTATTTTTCATCACCTCTTCATTTTAAAAATATTCGAAAACAATTGCAATATTATTTAAGTGGGTGTATATGTTAATCATGGGCGAAAATACCATAGAAAAGTCTAAAGAAAAAAATGAAGATGGAATGACGCCTCTTCAGGCATTGTTTATCATTGAGTATATTAAAGACCTCAACGGAACCAAAGCGGCCGAGCGTGCTGGGTACGGAAAAGAATATGCGGCAGATCAGGCCTGCAAACTTTTAAAGCTCCCTCACATTAAAAAAGAAATTGATCGTCAGCTTCAAGCCAAGGCCACCCGCACATTAATCACCGCCGACAAAATTTTATATGAGATGTTCCAGATTGCAGACTGTGATCCCGAGGAGGCATTGGAGGCCAATGGTGATTTAAAACCCATGCATGAAATTCCAATCCATGTGCGCAAGGCGATATCAAGTCTTGAGATCGAGGCGATGTATGAGATGGATTATACAGAGAACAAGCCTAAGCGCGTGGAAGTCGGTATTCTTAAGAAAGTTAAATTCTGGAGCAAGGACAGGGCGCAAGAGAATCTTGCTAAACATTTAAGATTATTATCTGAGAGATTTGAAATAGGTGGATTGCCCGGAGGAGATTTTAAATTTCCGGGAGTGACTGAAGTATTCGTGGACTCTCCGCAAGATTTACATGAGGCGTTAGAGTTAGCCGCTCAACCACAACCACAAGGCGAAAATGTTAGTATTACCCCAGCTGAACCAAAATGATACGATCATTACCTATCCTAAAAAGTTTTATCCCTTGGTCAAGCCAGCACCTTTTAAGATCGCCAAAGGGGGGCGGGGAAGTGCGAAGTCTGAAAGTTTTGGACGTTTAGCGGTTAGACGCGCCGCAACAGAGAGGCTGCGATTTCTTTGTTGCCGTGAACTTCAAAGCTCTATCAAAGAGTCAGTGCATCAAACCCTCAGGGATATCATCTCTGAGCTGAAGTGGGACAAGTTCTTTCGTATAACTGACACCTCCATCAAGTCCTGGACCGGCAGCGAGTTTATTTTTAGAGGCCTGAGGAACAATTACAATGAGATTAAATCCTTAAAAGGGATTAATATCTGCTGGATCGAAGAAGGGGAAGGGATAAGTCAGCCGAGCATTGACATCCTACTCCCGACCATCCGTAAGGATGATGCGGAATTTTGGGTGTCTTTTAATCCCGAGACCAAAGACAGTCCATGCGATAAGACATTTATCACCCATGCGCAGCCGGGTTCGATCATTGTGGAGATGAACTGGCGGGACAATCCATGGTTCCCCATGACCTTGCGCAAACAAAAAGCGCACATGAAGATTGTCGATTATGAGAAATACCTGTGGGTGTGGGAAGGTCAGTATAAGCAGTACGCTCAAGATGTCATATTTAAAGACAAGCTCATTGTGGATGCGGATTTCGTAACCCCCGCAGATGTCAAGCAGTTCTATTACGGTCTGGACTTTGGTTTTAGTGTTGATCCCCTGGCCGCCCATCGCATGTGGGAAAAGCAAGATGGCGACTTTACTGATCTTTATATTGATTATGAGGTCTACGGATTAGGGATAGAGCTTGATGAGATGCATGAACGATTGATTAAGGGATTGCCTGGCCTATTGCGACATAAGATCATGGCCGACAGTTCCCGACCGGATACCATCAATCACTTAAGAAAGCCTTTTAGCAAGAACGGCAGGAATTGGCCGAGCATTAACTGTGTGCCATGCAGCAAGAGCAGTAAGGCAGGCGGAAAGACAGGAACGCAACAGGGGTATTTGCAAGACGGCATTGATTTCCTTCGTAGTTATCGGCACATTTATATTCATAAACGTTGCCCTGGCGCCAAGGATGACTACCAGAATTACCGTTGGGATAGGGATAAAAAGACCCAAGAGATTTTAAGCGAGCCTGTGGATAAATCAAATCATACACCTGATAACAATCGTTATGCATTAGAAGATTTAATCAAACGGAAAGCGAGCGGATTCGATGCCCTCTAAAAAGACAAGCCCAATTAAATTACCAAATTCTGTCCAAAAAGGCACAAATATGAGAAAATCTCTCAAAAATAGCCCTCAGGGGATGGGAAAAATCGAATTAACCTCACCTTTAGAAAGTCTCTTTACTCAGGGAGTCAAGGTTGAAAACAGCTTTGATACAGGCGATGAAATGCTCTCCGGGGTATTTGATAGCCAAAGCAATTCACCGTTTTATCCCCAACCGCTTTCAAGTGGACAAACCCTTTTCCAGTCAAACAACTATACCCCAATTATCACTTTGAACCGCGTGGCGGTCACACAAGCCTATATGACCCATGGCATCTTGCAGACCGCAATTGATGTGCCGGTTCTTGATGCGTTTAGGGGGGGATTAGAGATTAAGTCCGAAGAACTGGATGATGAGGATATCCGCACCCTTAACAACTGGCTCAGGGAGAGCAAGACCCTGCATGAGATCAAGGACGTCTTTAGATGGGCAAGGCTTTATGGGGGCGCAGGGCTGATCATCAACGTGGCTCAAGACCCTCTTGGTCCTCTTAATTGGAACTATGTTGATTATCCAGACCTGCCATTATCATTTGTGGCGGCCGACCGATGGGAACTGGTATTGAATGTCATCCAGCTTAACGAGGTGGAATTTCCATACAATTATTATGGCCAGTCATTGCGTAAAGATCGGGTCATGCGCGTCATTGGTAAAGAAGCCCCAAGCTTTTTAAGACCTCGCCTACAGGGATGGGGTATGTCTGAATTCGAACGCATGATTCGCGCTATCAACCAATTCATCAAAGCCGAAAACGTGCTCTTCCAGTTGATGGATGAGGCCAAAATTGACGTTTATAAGCTGGCAGGGTTCAATTCAACCGTTATCTCTGACCTAGCCCGCAACAAGGTCAATAAGCGTGTGGCGATCATGAATTACCTAAAAAACTACCACCGGGCAATAATGATGGACATGGAGGATGATTATGTCCAAAAGCAGATCACCTTCTCAGGCATGGGAGAAGTCTTTAAGCAGATCATGATCGGGATGAGCGCGGCCGTGCGCATGCCCATGACCAAGCTCTTTGGGTTTACAGCCACTTCAGGCCTAAATGCCAATACCGATGACCTTGAAAACTACAATGCTATGATCGAAAGCGAGATCAGGGAGCCCGCATTGGATATCTGCTATCCGGTGGTCAAGGCCGCATGCCGTCATTTGTTTGGTTTTGAACCTCAGGACTTGGATATTGGCTTTAAGCCTTTACGTGTCTTGGGACCTGTAGAGGAAGAAGAGATCCGCACCTCCAAGCAAAACCGCCACTTCCAAAACCTCAGTGCTGACCTTTTGACGCCTGAAGAGTATATGAAGGCACTTAAGGCCGATGATGTTTTCACAATGGAGACCGAAGTGGGTGAGGGTTTGCGTGAACCCCTGCCTCTGGCACGTATGCAAGAGGCCTTGGATGGCCCGGAGAAGGGCAACGAAACTAAAGGCAACACATAATCGAGGAGAGGAAAATGGGAAAGTTGCTGTTAAAGATTAAATGTATTGAGTGTGGATGTGAGCGGGAGATTACCAATGCCCAGACCCCTGTGGGTGAATGTAGTCTATGCAAAGAAGATTTTGGGTGGCTATATGCTCCAAAGACGATGCCCAATATCGTCTTAAGGCATGGGGATTTAGTGGTGGTCAATACGCGTGTGCCGGTGGACAGCCCACAACGCATATTCTCGGTTAAAAGAGGGAATAGTTTTTATTATCTTCAGCCCAAGGGCGAAGCCGCCTAAAAGATAATCCATCGAGGAGGATTATATGGACGCACCAAAAGATTTAGGAGTAGCAGCAATCACCACCCATATTAAGGATGGGAAGGTAACTCAAGAATATCGCCGGGTTGAGTCATGGGCAATGAAGGGTGAGGATGGCAAACTATATTATGCCTGTGAATCATTCTTTGGAATCCAATTAATGGATGATTGCCGCAATGGGATAACAGAAGGCACCGTTTTTTGTGGCACTCAGATCATCTCGGGCGAATGTGATCTTGATTGCTGGTGGGAGATCGCTCAGCAGTTGTATGCCATGAAAGAGGGGTGGGCGTGAGAATAACCATAACTCTTAAGAAAGACATTACATCAAATATGATAAGTACCCTCATGGGAAAGAAGGTGACTGGTCCCAATGGGAAAGAAATGGGAGAAGTGGTTTCCATTGAATATACGACTTCACCACTATTTTTAGAAGTGACGTATGAAATTTATCCCCATGCGGAAAGAACATTTGAAAGACTTTTGAGATTAGAAGAATGAGAAAAATCCAACCAATCCGGGACCGGGCTGACTACCACCTGCTGATCTATAGAGAGATCAAGGCCTTGTTGGATAGAATTCTGTTTGAACCCGTATTGGCGATTGCGACAGGCAAGAACCTCGAAAATGCACCATCCAAAGAATTATTAACCGCTTTACGATCAGGGAGGATTACATATGCCGAGAACTACTTCACGGGCAAATTCAATGCGGCCATTGGCTTGGAGTTGCGAAAACTCGGGGCAGACTGGAACAAAGTCCGCAAAGCATATTACCTTCCGCAAGGCAATATCCCCACTGATGTCAAGATTGCAATTGCCCAAGGCCTATCTGACATCCAATCTAAAATAGCCAAAATAAATGAGCACCTAACCGATCTCCAAAAAACTGGAGCGGTGCCCGATATAGATTTCAATACTCAATTCGCGGCAATGACCATTGATATCGATAAACAATTTAAATCTACAATCCCAAAAGATTTAGAGATGCCAATGACCATGACGGCATTTCAGAAAGAAGCGATCCGCCGCGAGTATGTCGAGAACTTAAATAAATACATTAAAGATTTCACAGTTGATAGCACAGAACGCCTTCGCAAAAAAGTTATTGAGAATGTGCAAGAGGGCTATAGAGCATCAAACCTCGTCGGTGTTATTGAGGCAGAACACGGAGTTGCAAGTCGCCACGCATTGTTCTTGGCAAAACAAGAAACATCATTGCTCGTCTCAACTTATAGAGATTCACGCTATCAAGAGGCTGGCGTCCGTCGGTATCTGTGGTCAACAAGCCATGACTCAAGAGTGCGTCATGATCATAAAGTCCTCGACGGGAAAACATTTTTCTTCAATGATCCTCCCGTAACAAACCAGAGCACGGGTGCTAAAAATAATCCAGGCTATGATTTTGGTTGTCGCTGTGTTGCTATTCCCATCCTTGAAGATGATGAGGAAATTCGGTACGGAAAAAAATAATTAAAAATATATTTGACAATGAAAAAAATACTTGACATTATAGAATCATTGATACGAAGAAGATTCACAGGAATACTCACAATCGAATTCTTTGAAGGCGGAATCCGTTCTGCCGATCAAAAGGAAAAGGTCATATGAGATAATACCCGCAAAATAGTTCGGGACTAAGTTTATCAAACTTCGCCCGCTTTAGGCTTTATAGCCTGAGGCGGGTTTTTTATTTTGTGGTTAAATCATATGATCAATCTGCTCTCTGAAAAAAAGGTGATACGTAACGAAAAGCAATGGCCTAAGACCTACACTCGTAAGTTTATCGAGCAAGGGCTGGTAGATTACAAGGACGCCAACCTGGCCAAAGGCCTTAAGGTCCTGCTCCTGCGTAAAGAGACCATTGATCAGATGATACCGAGCTTTATCGATAAGCCGGTGGTTATCAAGCATCAGGACGTAGATACGGGGAATTTCACCGATGTCGCCATTGGCTATATCAAGAGCATTTACTTCAATGCCATGGATGGTTGGTATTATGTGGATTTCCTGATCACCCACGATGAAGGCCATGAGAAGATGGATGACGGTTGGGGCGTTTCTTGCGCTTACAAGGTCAATCAGATCATCTCAGGCGGCAAGTACCACAACATCGATTATGATGGCGAAATTGTATCAGGGGTAGGCGAGCATTTAGCCCTGGTCCAGAATCCAAGATATGAAGATTGCCTTACCGTAGTAAACGGAGTTGAGGCGTTCCTATACAACGAAAAAAGCTATTTAACTAAAAATCAACGGGAGGATAACAAAATGTTATTCAATTTCTTCGGTAAGAAAGAAGACAAAGGTTTCGCGCCTGACACAGTGGTTGATCTCGGTAATGGAAAAACCGCTAAATTGGCCGATATTATGAAAGTTGCAAATTCTATTTTATCGAAGGAAGCTCATCAAATTGATGGTTCCCAAGAAATTGAATTGGCTAATGGCAAAAAGGTGAAGTTAGAAGATGCTGTTAAGGCCTTTAATGCTGCTACCGACAAGGGCGAGTCCGATGATGAAAAGAAGGCTCGTGAAGTCGAAGAAGGCAAAAAGGCTGAAAATGCTGTCAAATTTAAAAATTGTGGTTGCGGCGGTGAAAAAGACGGCAAGCACATGGATAATTGCAAAATGTATAATTCCGATGGTTCTGAGAAAGAAGGCAAAGAAAAGGCCGAGAACGCCGTAGAGACTTTGCAAAATGAAGTCAAGGCATTAAAGGCTGAGAATGAAGCTCTTAAGGCCGGTGCGGCTCATATGAAGGATTATGTGAAGCTTAATGCCGCTAAAGAGACCATCGTGGCAGAAGTTGATTTGCAAAACGCAACCACTGTCAGTGGCACCTTAGATAGCAAACTAGAGAACAGCAAGAAGTTCTTTACCAAAAAGGCATAAATTTTAACATCATCAGACCCAATAGGAGGGTAATTCAATGTCACAAAATTATCAACAATTGAATCAGTTTGCTCAGCTTCCGATCTTAGGCGATACCGCGACAAAGGTGAATCTGAATACGCTTTCTGTTCAGATCGATCCTAATTCGACAAATACCCTTCTGCCTGGTGATGCAGTATATTTGACACAGACCGCTGGGACCACCATTTTGGTGGACAAATGCTCTGCCACTGTGGCTCCGTTCGGTTACATCCTTTATAACCAAAGATTCAACCAGTTTATCGCTGGTGATGCGGTGGAAATCGGTACCGCTGGCCAGATTATGTTCTTATTGGCAGGTGGCACCATCAGCCGTGGCAACAATGTGGAATATGATCCTAGTGCCAGTTTAACCACTGGTCCGCAAGTATTGGCCTCGGGTGGTGTCAATCCCATCTCTGGTTTAGCCTTGGATAATGCGACTGTCGGCAATTTATTGCGCGTCCTTGTCTTGGGCGTATCTTACCCTGTGACCGCCACCATTTCAGGTGGATTTATCAACAACACGCCTATTGGTCAATCCACGGCTGCTGCTGGTTCGTTCACAACCTTGACGGCTTCTACCAGTTTAAGCGTCACGGGTAATGCGACAGCAACGACTGTATATGATGCGATTGTGGCCTTGACACCGGGTGCCACCGTTTCATTGAACCCGACATTAGCTGGCTTATTTACATTAGCACCTACGGCTTCTTGTACCATTAATGCAGCCAGCGTTCCTTCTAAGCATCAGAGAATTGTGATTGTCATTACACCGACATCCACAAGTTCTATGGTGATTACCTTCGGTAGCAATTTCGTTAGCCAAGGTACTTTGACCACAACGACCACTTCACCGTTCTGCTTAAGCTTTGACGGGAATGGTACGAACTTTATTGAATCGTCACAACGTACAACCGATTAATTTTAAAAATACATAAACCGGAGGAATCTCAATGAGAACAGTCTTAGGATTCGAAAAAAAGATGGTAAATGGTCAGCAAGTGGATGATATCAGCAAGCCACTGTTTGCTAAAAATGGCGGCCTAAGCTTGCTCAATTCTTCCCAAGGTATTGAGACCTCCAGCTTCGGTTATAACCGGGCAATCACCACCTTGACTTATATTAAGACCTTGATCACTGAACAGGTCTTTTATCAAGTCAATCCGATGGATTATGCGCCCGTGGTGGTCGGTGAAGGTTCCTTCTCCACTGCCATCTTGACGAACGTCACCTATAGCGCTTCCGGTGACTTCTTCCAAGGCTTGATCAATCAAGGCAACAATAACGACCAATTGGCTAAGTCCAACGTAGGTATCAGTTCCATTACCACACCGGTATTCAATTGGGCCAAGTCCATTGATTATACCATCTTTGAAATCGAGCAAGCCTTGCAGGCAAACAACTGGGACATCATCAAGTCCAAGCACGATGCCCGCAAAGAGAATTGGGACTTGGGTATTCAGTCGATGTTCTTCTTGGGTATGCCTTCAGATCCGGTGAACGCTCCCGGCCTGTTGAATAACCCCAATGTCAACATCAACAGCTCTGTCATTACCCAGCTGTTAAACACCATGAGCTATTCCCAATTTACAACGGTTGTGGCCGATTTATTGGAATCATACCGTTTAAATTGTAACCGTACCGCATACCCGACACACTTCATCATCCCTGAAGATGATTACAACGGTATGATGGTCCCGTATACAGCGACCGCCACAGGCTTCCCGTTAATCTCCATCTTGGAGTATTTAAAGAAGGCCTTCGCGGGTGTTGGTTTGCCCAACATCAAGATCATGCCGTCGGCATATGCAATGCCTGCATATAACGCCTCTGCTTCTGGTCTTGATCAGCACACCTACACACTGTTGAATTATGACGTGCGTTCTGTGCGTATGGATATTCCGGTTATGATCACGGCTACACAGCCTAACACGATCAATAACTTCCAGTTCCAAGATGCCGCCTACGGTCAATTTACACCAGTAGTTGTCATCAAGCCTCTGGAAATGCTGTACTTCCAGAACAACTTCTAATAAGTGGCCGAAAAGGGGAAACCCCTGTGGGGCTTTCCTCGAGGCTCCAATAGGCCTAACAACCCAATCGAGGAGGGGGAGAAATCATGAGTGAAGTTAAAGTTGAAGAAAAGAAGGCAATAAAGCCCGTCTGCTTACAGCACATTGGAAAGATCCGTCAATTCTATGTGCATGCTGATAGAGTTATCAAGATTTATCGTGGTGCCGCATCGATGCAAAAGGGCACACGATTTGAAAAGACAGTCGTTTTAAATCCTGGATGCGTCGTTGATGTTACACCGGATTTAGCGGAATGGCTTTTAAAGAAAAGGGATTTTCAAAAGTATGGTGTTAAATAAGGGAGAAACCCCATGTCTTGCACCGTATTGCCATGGACGCCGCCAACGTACCAACAATTTCAGGCGTTCTTCTTTAGAGATTTCCCTTATGCTGGTCCAGACACTCCGACCACGGATTTAAATTATGTCCAGCCACAAGACATAGAAAATGCCATAGCACTGGGTGAGGTCAACTTCAGCCCGTCTATGTTTGATGTGCAAAGCGGTCAGAGTACAACAGTTTTCATGTACTTGGCCGCTTTTTATTTGGTAGAGAATCTTAAGATGTCGGCTAAGGGGATTTCGGCTCAAGCCAACTTCCCTTTAACTGGCATAGGTGCGGGAGGGGTGAATGTAGCCATGCAGCCACCTGAATCTTTCTTAAAGAACCCCACTTATGCCATGTTTACACGCAATGCGTATGGATTGCAGTATTTAAGCCTGGTCTATCCCTATACGATTGGCGCCATGGCCTTAATTCCGGGCACAACCACATTTTCATAAAAGAGGAGATCGATATGCATTATAAGAACGGACGTGAAGCAAAGAACGGTGACAAAGTGGTGTTAATCCCTTCCTATGGCGCTCCGGTCATTGGTATTTTGTACGATGCAACCGCAGGCAATGATTATTGTAATGGGAAGATTGCACAGGTGTCTCCAAGCGATGTCTGTCCTAATCTTCAAGAAGTTTTGCATTTGGATGATGTCTTAAGTGCGGTAAATAATAAATTGGCAGAGGATGCAAAGGCCAAGGAATCCGTACAGACCCAAGAACAAACAGCGGCTCAAGAGGTAACTAAGGAACCTGATCCTGCATAATGAAGAAAAAATATACCATAGGTCGGAATATCTCAATCAATCTTGACATGGAAAAATTGTCAAAGTTGAAAGAGGAACTGACCAAAAAGTATATTACGCGGGTAGGAGTTCTAGGGCAGAAGACCAATCGCATCCCAATGCTCACAGGTGAAAGCCATGAGCGGTATCAGATGCGGGTCAAAAAGATCATGAAGAGTAAACCCGAGATTGCTGAGAACGGGGAAAAGACCAATGCTGAAATAGGTCTTGTGCATGAGATGGGGTCCAGTAGTGATCATATCCCCAGACGTTCTTTCTTAGATATGCCATTGACTTTAAAGATGCCCGAGTATGCGAAGCAATTTAGTAACCAACTTATGAAGGCTGTCGATGACGGGAACATTAAGCCCGTCTATATCAATTTAGGAATCAAGGGCGAGCAGGTGGTTCAGTTGGCATTTTCAAGTCGAGGATTTGGTATCTGGCCAGCTAATAGGCCATCTACGATTGCCCTTAAGGGATCTTCACAGCCCTTAATCGATACCGCGCAATTGCGCAGAAGCATAACCAGTGATGTGGTGAATAAATGAACTTCGATGATAAGCAACAGGCCTTAGCTGATTTGATTACCATTACCTATGAAAATATGGGTTTTGCCGTATTAAATGCGGTCCCACATACGCCCGGTGTTTATAAACTTGAAGTCATCGATGCGACAGGTATTAAAGAAGTCCTTGTAACCGTTCTTTTACATATGGCCTTGGTGAATCCAGATGCCCCCGCTAATTAACGCCAATGCATTGACGTTGCAACAAAATGTCGGAGGGTTACCGGATGTGAGTGCGGCCGTCATGACATTGCTACAGCCAGTTTCAGTGGACCTGGTTTTTCAGCAGATGATCAATGGTTATTACAAACCGATCAAGAATTTGACGGTTAATACCCAAGCATGTATCCAGCCGCTCCCACAAGAGTTGGCGATCAAGATGGAAGGTGAGCGTAATTGGCGCTGGAACTTAATTCACATCTTGCCAAATGTGGATTTGAATAACAATGATCTGATAACTCTCTTTAATATCCAATATAAAGTGATGAAAAAAGAGAATTGGGCAAAGTACGGGTATTTAACCTATATCGTCGTTGAGAATTTTACCAATGCTTAATCAGCTCGAACACATTACGTCTTTGGATTTGTTAAGGGACATCATCCAACAAGAGATGTGCCTGAAGGATAACCAGATTTATATTTATGCTCAACCAAATATTATCCCGACAGACACGGGACTGTATGTAGTAATTGAGTATAAATATTCTAAGGTTTACAGCAGCAGGAACCTGAACACGGCCACGGTGAGCGCGCTCACTCAAGAGCAAAATATTAATACTCAGGAATTCTTGACGGTTCAGCTATTCTCACGAACCTTTGAAGCATTGCAGAGGAAAGAAGAGGCGGCGCTGGCGCTTAAGTCTTATTACGCCCAGACCATTCAGGAGCAATATTCTTTTAAGCTTTCCGTCAATCCACAGATTTTGGATTTGACCAGTCTTGAGGCATCGGCGATGTTGTACCGTTATGATATCCCGGTGGTATTTCTAAGTGCGTATCAGAAAATTAAAACTGTAGCATGGTACCAATCATTCACAGCTGGTGTGACTGTCAATGATGGGCAACCGGATATGAAAGCCGAATTTACGCAACCAACAGCATCTTTGCCAACATAGGAGGAGTTTTAAATGCCAAATTTACCGATCACAAACATCATTGATATCAATGTCACATTCTTGCCCGCGGGGATCGGGAATTTTAACGTAAACAATTTGGCCTTGATCACCAGTGATCAATTCCTCTCAAACCCGAACGGTGATTTTCATCGTTCCTATGTGTCGTTGGCACAGGTTGGTATCGACTTTGGTACCAATACAGAAACCTACGCACAGGCCGCAGCCGTATTTGCTCAACAGCCTAACTTAGTAGGTGCGGGTGGTAACTTGGTCATTTTCCCGGCCTTCACCAATTCCTCTGTGGCCACTATTGCCGTTCAAGCGGGGGGTACAGGATATAAGCAAGGTGACGTATTTACTATCACGCAGACTGGAGCCAATGGCGCAACTGGTACGGTCTCAGGCGTCAATAGTTCTGGTACCGTATCTGCCATTACCTTAACCGCAGGTGGTACGGGCTATTCCACCACTACTTCTGCAGCAACTATAGGTGGTTCGGGTAGTGGTTTATCGGTGTCGATTTCTGCTCTGACCACAGAAACATTGGCTGCGGCAATCGCTCGGACCCAGCAATACGTCTATTATGTGGGTATCATCAGCACGAGTTATGGAGCCAACACAACGTGGTTATCACTGGCTAATACGGTCCAGGGCTATCAGAATCTGATCTTGTTCTTGCCTTCCAACAACACGATTGACCTGTCTAATGCGTTTCTTAACATTCAACAGGCTACCGATTTTAATACACGCTGTTTGTTCTATTCCAATTCCAATGCCCTGCAAGCCCGTTTGTTTGCAGCCGCATATGCTTCAAGATTGTTGTCCGTGGACGCCGCTGGTTCCAATACGGCATTGAATATGAATCTCCAACAACTGGAGACTATCGTAGCCGATGGCGGGATCACACAGACCATTGTGGGACTGTGCCAAACCGCGGGTGTGGATATCTATCCTTCAACCGCTGGCTATCCGGGCGTCTACTCCAATGGCGCAAATAAGTATGCTGATGAGGTATGGAATCTTATTGCCTTTGTCGCTCAGTTGGAAGTCAATGGTTTTAATGCGCTGGCCACCGCTGGTACGAAGGTGCCTCAGACAGAACCGGGCGTTTCTGTCCTTAAGAACGCCTATAAGCAGGCCTGTCAGCAATTTGTTAATAACGGATATATCGCACCGGGCGCCTGGACATCTGCCGAAATCATTGGTAATCAGGCAGACTTAATCTCTAATATCCTTCAGTACGGATATTATATTTACAGCCAGCCGGTTAATCAGCAATCTACGGCCGCCCGCGCAGCACGTCAGGCACCCTTAATCAGCATTTGCATCAAAGAGGCCGGGGCGATTAATTCAAGCATTGTTAATGTGTATATCAATCAATAAGGAGATGATCCCATGGAAGTTTCTTTAACTGGTAAGGACGTAATCATCATCAATGGTCGGACGTTAAATGACTTTGCCGACGGGGATACTTGCAAGCTTGATTACCCAAATGATCTCTCCGTAATCAAGACTGGTAAGAATGGCAATAGCATTTATGCCTTCCAGTACAGCGGTTTGCAATGCACCGTGGAATTGCGCGTTCTTTTGGGAAGCTCCGATGACTCATTTTTAAATCAGTTGTTGAGTACCTTTATCAATAACCCTCCGGGCTTTACCTTAATGAACGGAGAATTTATTAAGAATATCGGTGATGGCTCAGGGAATATTAATCCCACGTCTTATGTGTTGTCTGGCGGGACCTTTAAGAAACAGGTACCTGCTTTGGAAAATGCGGACGGCAATACTGATCAGGCCATCGCGGTATTTATGCTTCAATTCACCAATGCTCCACGTGCCGTTAATATGTAATCCATGAAAGGAAAATCGAGGAATGGAAAAAACATTAGATAGTGGCGCAAGGTTAATCATCACCTTGTCAGATTTTGAAGTTTGTGACAGGCTCTTAATCGCCGTCACCAAAGAATTAGAAGGGGTGGGAATTAATTTAGGTCTTAAATCAGGCGGCTTATCTGATTTCCTGAACATGGATATCGACAAAGACGCGGCATTAAATACTCTTAAAAATGCCATTATGCGTCTGGCAGCTTCTACCCTGATTAGGCCGGTGCTCTGGGAGTGCATGGGACGCGTAGTATACAACGGTCAAAAAGTCACTCCAAAAACATTTGAAGGTGAAAAAGAAAGGGGCGATTGGCCGATTGTCGCCAAGGAGGTGCTGGTTGCAAACCTTCTCCCTTTTTTTCCAAATCTAAGTTCAAGGTTGTCAACCGCCTTAAAGGGAGCTATCGAAAGCCCCAGATAAGAATTGAAGCTGAAAATTCGACGGTGATCAGTTTGCGGCTTGCAAAGGTTTGGAGTTGTCATCCGGATATGGTTTTAAAGACGCGAATTGACCTCGTAATTGATGCCCTTCATTACGAGGTTTTTTTACAAGAACATGAAGAAACAAGTTATCTGCTCAACCGAGAAGAGCGCAAATGAGTGATGTAAAAGTAGGACAATTATGGTTTGGATTGGGGTTCGATGTCGATCAGGTCAAGCTGAATGATGTCGTCAACTCCATTGGCAAACTTAATCTCAATAGCGTCTTAGCCGCGGTAGGTGTGGGTGCTTTGGTGGATGGTCTCAAAGACATTATGGATGTCGCAAGCCAGATCACCGAACCGATGTACAAATTTAATGCCGAAACCGGATTATCAGCTCAACGTATGCAGCAATGGTCCGAGTACGCTCAAAAGTTTGGAGTGGCCGGGGATGTGGTTTCATCTTCCTTGGCAGGTCTGCAGAAGAAAATGGCAGCGATGAAGTTCGGTGATTCCAGCCTTCTAAGCGGCATATATTTGCTCCAACAGGCTGGTGCGGATATTAATCAATCTGATCTTAATGATCCATTCAGCTTCTTACAGAAGGCCACTGTTGGTCTGCAAAAAATAAAGCCTGAATTAAGGACATACGTCGCTGGACTCTTAGGCCTTAACGAGCAAGTCCTTCTGCTTAAGAATGGTTTCCAAGGCGCTGATCAAATGCCTTTCCCTAGCGAAGAGCAGGTTAAAGCCATCCGTGATTATAATTCAGCATGGACCATGGTGGGGATTAACCTCAAGCAAATTTTCGTCGATATCGCCTCTCAATATGCTCCTGATTTACAAAATCTAGGAAATATGCTCAACAGCTGGGGTGAAGCCTTGCATAGAAATGCGGCGATTATTAGGCCGCTGTTCGAATATTTATTTGGACTGGTCGCCTTGGCCACCGCCTTGATAAACCCTTGGCTTGCGGTAGGGTATGTGTTCTATATGGTATTTACCCATCTCAAGCAATTGAGCGATTTAATTCCTGATTTGGAAAAGAAGCTCAAGAGCATTGGAATTGTCCAAGCTATTCAAGGAGGATTTAATTTAGCAAATAAGGCGGCTAATGCCATCGCACCGGGCAATGTCGCCAACACGGTTAATAGTGCCTTGGGAATACCGAACGGCATATTTGCGGCCGCTTCGGGTGGGGGGAAACACGTCACCCAACAGAATTCTATTACCATCATTGCGCACAATATCGAAGATTTGGAGCATAAGTTTGTTGCTTTCATGGAAAAGACCATAGCTAAATCATTCTATCAAAACTCAGCAAATTACTAAGATGCCACAAAGCGTAGACCTTAACAGTAATCAACTCTCCATCGTCGCACAGACAGGCAATATCATTGCCAATGTGGCAAACGGTGCTATTGTGCGGCCGACCGGAACCGTACCAACAAGCGGCATCAATGGCTTCGTATTCGACTTTTTAGGTGAGGAGGAGATCACATTAGAGAGTGAAATCACGGATCACTACACCGAAGATAATTCCTCAATCCAAGATCATATCGCACAGAAGCCTATTCGCTACGTCTGTAAGGGATATATCGGCGAACTCTTTAATGTGTTTCCTAATGCCATCCTGTCCATCTTAACCTCCGTGCAGACACTTGATGCTATTCCATCGCTTCAGCCCGTATTTAGTTCGCAGGCCAGCCAAGTTTATGATCAATTGGCAGCCGTCGGAGATCAGGCCGTCAATGTCATTGGTCAGGCACAAAGCCTTAATGCGTTGATATCTGGGATCAGCACCACCGCCAATCGTCAACAAAATGCCTATACCACTTTTTTAAATCTTTGGCAAAATCGTGTGTTATGTACGGTTGAGACTCCCTATCAAGTTCTTTACATGATGGCCATCGAACGTGTGACGCCGGTCCAAAATGAAAATACTCAGATCATTACCGAATTCACGGTAAGTTTTAAACAAATCCGGTTGGCAACGACCTTGACATCAACACCATTAACGATTACCAATGCAGCGGGGAGCGGAGTAAAGTCGCCATCAAATACGGCACCTTATAACCTTCCCTCCAATATCACGCTGACCTAAGGGAATATGGGAAACGTCATACCCAATAATTATACCAGTCCACAGCCAGGCCTTTTGGATACCGCCATTACAAGTCTCCAAAGCAATGCCAAGGGACGTGTGTCACAAATGTTGAGTCCGGTGGTTTTGTTGGGGCAGACCACGGGTGAACCGACGACAGGGAATCCGGTATTGACGGCATTTGGTCTGACTTCGACAGAAGAATCTAATCCGAATCAGATCATTAATTTCACTGCCGATCCTTCACAAAATATCATCATCGTCTTAAGCGATGGTACCAGTATCAACATGACGCTTAATTATTATGCTGGGCAACAGGGATGGTTTTACAGCTTCAATTACAACAACGGTCAATTTGTGGTCAATAACCGTCGATTGGTTACGGGTCCTAACATGCTATCCCAATTTTCCAATATCATTGAATTTGGATTTGCTGTCACTACGACAGATGCCTATGAGCCGATATTTATCGATGATTTTATCACGGGGCGAACCAGCTTCTATATTTTAGAAGCCAATGATGTGGAGATAACGGCGGAAGCAATTATCAATGCTTACTAAATTTCAAAGGAATTATGAGCTCGATGTTATTGGAAACGATGGTCAATTACACACGTTTTCTTATCCTTTAACGCTCGAGTTTATGGTCAAGCGCAATGTGTTGGCATCAGCCAATACCGGGAATTTCAAGGTTTACAATCTGGGACAAACCACCCGGAATGTAATTTATAAAGATCAGTTTTCACCGAATCTGTCGTTTCGTTCTTTGACATTAAAAGCTGGATATGGTGCGGGATTGACCACGACGCTGCCTATTATATTCCAAGGCAATGTAATGATGGCGCAATCCTATCGTCTGGAAAAGAGTGTTAATTTCATCACAGAGATCGATGGATATGACTATGCATGGGTTATGACCAATGCCAAATCCAATAGAAATTATCCAGCGGGCACCGTCACCCAGACAAAGATCATCAACGATTTAATCGGTGATCTTCAAGTCACGGTACCGACTGATCCGAACAATAAAGGAGCAAATTTAGGCATCGGAGCCGTGAGTCCCCAATTTAATGTGACCTACAATCAAAATGTCGCAATCGTAGGGAATACTTGGGATGCGCTGCAAAAGATCACTAATAATCAATGTTATATCGACAACGGGAATGTCTACTGCCTTTTTGAGAATGATGTGTTTCCCGGTGATCTTACGGTAATAAATTCTTCCACGGGTTTACTCGGAACACCAAGGAAGCAGGATCGGCTGATCATAGTGGAAATTCTTTTCGAACCCCGATTGCAGGTAGGACAGCAGGTGCAGATTCAAAGCACCTCTTTGGCTCAATATGCCAATACCAACAACGGCATCTTCAAGGTGGTTGGCATCGAACACCGTGGCATCATATCTGGGGCGGTGGGTGGAGAATGTAAGACCATAGTAAGTTGTCTTTTACCTTTTGAAAAAATAAACACTGTGAATTCGAACGCATCATGACAACGCCAGTTCAAGATAGCCAAAATTTTGTCCCGGTCACGCCAGATTTAAATGCGTGGATACGGTTGATGTTCCAGACCTTCTCAGCGAACTTCAATTGTGTTTCGTTGGCGACGGTGAATAGTTTTAATGCGATTAATCAAACCGTCAATTTGACGATTAATTATATCCGTGTATTTAAAAATGCCAATCCTAATCTGCCAGAGGCGGCCGCGGATGGCCAGACTTCTAACGTGTATTTGCCTTACCCGGTCCTGATTCAATGTCCAGTGTTTATTTTGCAGGGAGGCGGGTCATATCTAACCTTCCCAATAAAGGCTGGCGATACCGGAGTGGTGTTATTTAATGATAGAGAGATATCGACATGGATGCAGACTGGACAAATCACGTATCCTCAAAACCCCAGGACGCATGACTTATCAGATGGCATTTATTTTGGTGGCATCCGTAATATATTGAACGCGATTCAAAATTATAATACATCGGTATGCTCTTTGACGGATTCAACTGGAGAAAGATTAGAAATATCTGGTACAGGTAAGGTTTATTTTGGGAGCACCCTTCCTTCTGGATACCTGTGGTGTGATGGTACGTCATATAGTACAACTACTTATCCCAATCTTTTTGCAGCTATTGGATATACCTTTGGAGGGAGTGGAGGAAGTTTTAATGTTCCTAATATGGCTGGACAAGTACCTGTAGGTATTGGGGGAACACTTGGGCTTACACTTGGGCAAGAATTTGGAGAGGTGAACCATACATTAACGATACCAGAAATGCCATCTCACAATCACGCGTTTGCTACTTTAAGTAATCCTGGGGCATCAAGTGAGGATGTTTTTTTCAGAAATGGCGGAGATGATCAGGTCACGCAAAACACTGGAGGGGACGAACCCCACAACAACGTTCAGCCCTCTTTGGGTGTCAATTGGATTATAAAAATATGATCATACGCGCACTATCATCTTCAGGAGACGCTACTTTTGGGCAGGGAGTCCAGAACTTTCTGAACAACCAAAATGCGGTGGCATTAAATATTAAGACCAATCTATATTGCTTTTTAAGAGATTGCTACTTTGATATTCAAAAAGGAATTGATTGGCTTAGATTCTTTAGCGTTCCCACCAATTCTCAAGAGGTATTATTGAGTGTTCGTGCGAACATTCTATTGTCATTTGGCGTGGTCAGCATTAATAGTATTGATGTCAGTGTTTCAGGAAGAAAGATAATTATTAATGCCAGTGTCAATACAATCTATACAAGCAATTTCAAACTCAATCTTGAATATGTACCAGTATCTTAGGGGGTATTAAATGGCAACATCCCAAATTCCTTATATCGACGGCACGGGCATAAATATTCTGACCCTTCAGCAGATCATTACCAATATTATTAATGGTACATCCAGTGTTCCTGGTCTCGTATCTATTTATGGTCCTGATATCAACGTCGATAGCAATACCCCTGATGGTCAGTGGATTAATATCTTCGCTCTCTCCAATGAGGATATCGAGCAACTCTGTGTTCAAATTTATGATTCTTTTGATCCAACACAAGCCATTGGTGTGGCATTAGATGCTCTTTGTCAATTGAATAGTAGCAGCTTACTCCGCCAAGGCGGCACTTATACTTTAGTGGCCGTGACGATTAATGTCACTGGATCTGTCAATTTATCAGGATTAGACACTTCTACTCCATATACGATCTCTGATAGCAATGGAAATTTATACTTTTTAATTGCTTCGGCTTCATTGACTCCCGGTAATAATATATTAAATTTCCAAGCCGCCACCATAGGTTTTGTTCAGGTTTTACCAAACACTCTGACAATCCCAGTCACCATCATTGCGGGCGTGAATAGTGTCAATAATGCTTCCGTGCCCTATCAAGTCGGCCAAAATCAAGAGACCGATGCTCAATTAAGAATCCGCCGAGCCGCTTCTACCGCGATGCCATCTCAAGGGTTTAATCAATCCCTCTATGCTGGTCTTTTAAGCATTACAGGTGTCACTCAGGCCGTTATCTATGAGAATGACACAAGCACTACCGATGGCACAGGAACTCCCGGACATTCTATATGGGTCATCGTAGAAGGTGGCACGAGCACCGCTATCGCGGACATGATATATACCTACCGCAATGCTGGATGTGGTATGTATGGTTCCACCACAGTGGCGGTTCCCCAGGCCGATGGCACAAACTTTAATGTCAGCTTCTCACCATCTGTGGATGTCAATCTCTATCTTAGCCTTACCGTTTCATCTCTGTCGGGTGGATCTGTAGACGCTAGTGCATTGATCGCTTATTTGGTAGAGAATTATATTTTGGGAATCTATGAGGTTGCTGATATCACCTCTATCACGTCCCTGATTCATCAATACAGTACGGATATTCTAGTGCAATTTGCAGGTGTAAGCCTAACGGCAGGCAGTTATATCGATTCAGTTCTTCCAACGAATCGGTTTAATATACTGACATTATCGACGGGAACAACAACTGTGAGCGTGGTATAAAATGGCTGTAGACCCAAACCTCTTAGAATATTACAGTGATCTCCTAATTGTTCAATATCAAGATCAGCCGAACATGATCGCCACCGCTCAATTGTTGGTGAACCAGAGTCTTTGTGATGGGCTTCCTCAGGAACTCCAGACCTGCTTTGATTTAAATTCGGCTGTAGGAGATCAGCTGACTATTATCGGCGAGATCGTCGGGGTGCCTCGTAATATATTCGGGCTTGATCTGCAGAATACATTTTTCAATTACACCGATTACGTTGGTGAACCTGCAGCCATCGGGTTTGGTAGCTATACCGAATCTCCATATCCAACATCTTTATTTAGGAGCTATTTTGATTCAGCGACTTATACAATGACCGATGCACAGATGCAACAGGTGATTCAGTTAAAAATTCTTTTTAACAATTGTTATTCCAGCACTAAAGATATCGTTGCTGGATTGTGGGAATTGTTTGGGAATTATGTTTCTTATATTGATAATAAGAACATGACAGTGACGATAAATGTGGTCAATCCTTACCAGACCATTTTTATCATTGCTCAATATTTGAATATCATTCCGCGTCCTATGGGGGTTGGATTGACGCTGAATTTGTTCACCGATTTCTTATATGATCAACAGGGGAATATTTTGTACGACCAACAAGGGTATCCTTTATACTCTCAACAATGAGGAGATTAATATGCGTAGAATAGAAGAATGGCTTTCAGTAATCTTGGTCTTGCTAGTGGTTGCGGGCTCTTTGATTTTCCCTATTAAATCCAATGCTGGCCAATTAGGCAATTATCCAGCGACGGCGACATTGGCGAGTGCCGATATCGTGCCCGTTATTATTGTTTTAACAAATCAGAATGAAACTATCAATTGGTATAACTTTAAAGAGTTAATGAGCAAAAATATCAATTGGACAGATATTACCTCTCAGATTCCAAATCAATCAATGAATTGGACGGATATTCAAAGAGTTCAGAAAACAACCTCTGGGGTCAATTGGACTTACCTTGATATTGTCTCAGGAGGTATGAACTGGACGGCAGTTGCAAACAACGCCTCGAGTGGACAAGTATTCTGTTATAAGAGCACAGGTCAACCGGGAAAATGCAGTGGGACAATCACCAGCGGCATTTGTGGAACATGCAGTTAAGGAGATATCATGGCAAAAATTATACGCGCAACTCAAACATTATTCGGTGGAACAGGGGTCACAAGCGATTTTGGAGAATTTGGTTCTCTAGCCGCTGGAACGCCCACAACGACTAAAACGCCTTCAGTAATCCAATCTCTGGCTGCATGGGGATTAGGATGGGCTGCTGCCACTATCGGAGTTTTTGTGCCTGCTTATCAGGACATGAACGCTGTGCATTATTTAGCGTTTTACCAAATCTGCTATCTCCTGCAGATGGGCGTGGCTGAATACGACGCTGGAACAACCTATTACACTAATAGTGTTGCTCAATACAATGGTCAATTCTATGTTTCTTTGGTGGATAACAATGCGGGTAATGAACCAGATATTAGTCCTTCTCAATGGCAATCAGGCCTACCTGGCGCTGAAATCACTGGTGTCATAAAACAATATGCAGGCGTTACAGCTCCCGCGGGATACCTTTTGTGCAATGGTGCAGCAGTCAACAGGACAACCTATGCGGCTCTTTTTAGTATTGTTGGAACCCTTTATGGAATTGGTGATGGTTCTACCACGTTTAATATTCCTGACTTAAGAGGGCGAGTTGCCGTTGGTTATCTATCGGGAGATTCTTATTTCGGAACTCTTGGCGAGAGTGGTGGTGAGGAGACTCACACTTTAACCACAAATGAAATGCCCTCTCATAGTCACACCGTCATTCGTGATATGGGAGGAAGTGCAGGGGCTGGTGCGGGACCAGCTTGGACAAATGGATCAACGACAGGGCCATCTACAAATCCCACAGGTGGTGGGGAAGCTCATAATAACTTGCAGCCATATTTAACCGTTAATCATATCATCAAATATTAAGGATGCACTATGCCACAGAATCCAGACCCTTCACAAAATATTCCATTATCTATTGTGCAAGGTGCCACTTTTGTGCAACAATTTACTTGGTTCGGACCAACTGGATTGCCCAATGATTTGACTGACTTTACGGCTGATATGCAATTTCGATCTACCGTACAAGACACAGGAACTCCTATTATTGAAGTATCCACTGGCGTTGGTGGAATAGTTCTGGGAGGCATAACGGGGACTATTACTGTTACCATCAGTGCTACTATAACAGCTACATTGTCGGATGGAGAGCAATTGGTTTGGAATTTATTTCTAACTTCTCCAGCGGGGGTAGTATATCCTTTTGCGGCTGGTCCATCCACCGTATTTGGGAGCACGATTAAATGAGTTGCGAGCCTATACAAATTCTTCAGAATCCCGACAGTATCGAGGTAAAAACTTACCCGACGAATATCCAAATATTACAGGGGGTGAATGTGATAAAGGTATGCTCTCAAAATCCTGTTTCTCAATTCCAACCATTCTCTTTTACGGCTACCGTTGATAATCAGACAACTTTTGGGCCTCTTCCACAACCTCCATTGAATATTATTACTTTGGCCATCACTGGCACATTGCAAGATCCAGCCGGGACTGTCCCAGATTATACATTGGATGACACTGGCTTAAATATTATATTGAGTCAAGGAATTGCCGCTGGCAATACTGTCTACGGAATCTATCAGGTGGCCTAATGAGAAAAATACCTTTATATATTTTAATTATTTCGACATTGTTCTTTAATGTGTCGATTGTCCATGCCAATACTCAAACGCCTGCCGCTAATATTTCAGTGGGACCTTCTTCTTTTATTAATTGCCTAAATAGCTTAGATACCAATGTACAGGTGTCTTTACAGCAGATCGATAATTGCTTTGGAAATGTTCCTTTAAATCTTACCTTTATTGATTCTCTGGTAAAGAGTGGCAACAATGTCAGTCTAGTCAATGATTCTGTCTCTCCCGGCAACTCTCTGTATTACGGAACAAATGGAAGCGGCACTAAAGGCTTTTATACTATCCCGGTGTCGGGGATTACAGCTTTGACAGGAGATGTCAGCGCCACTGGTCCCGGAAGCGCGACCGCAACATTAGCAACCGTTAATACCAATGTTGGTTCTTTTGGTTCATCTACCGCTATTCCAAATTTTACAGTGAATGGTAAAGGCCTTCTGACGGCTGCAGGCAGCAATGCTGTAGTGGCTCCCGCGGGCACCCTGACAGGGACTGCGCTGGCCTCTAATGTGGTTTCATCTTCTTTGACCTCCGTAGGCACTATTGGCACAGGTATTTGGCATGGAACGGCCATAGGTTATCAATATGGCGGATCAGGACAAATCACCGCTCCAAGCAATGATCTTCTTGTCGGGAATGGTTCAGGATGGACATTGACAACATTGGGAAGCTGTTCCGGTGCGACCAACGCCTTGACTTATAATATGGGCACAGGTTTATTTGGATGTAATAGCATTGTGGGGGGGGTTTCCTCGGTATCTAATAGCGATAGTTCTTTAAGCATTAGTCCTACCACGGGAACTGTCGTTGCGTCTTTAAATACTGGGCATAGTAATACCTGGTCCGCTTCTCAAATATTTAATTCCAATGTTGGTATAAATTCAGCAAATCCCGGCCAAGCCTTGGATATTCAAGGCACCGTTAGAGCATTAAACTTCTCGGGACCGGGCACAGGATTAACTGGTACCGCATCTAGTCTCACTGCTGGAACAGTGTCTACGATCAGCGGCCTTGTGGCAGGAGGTACCAACGTCACGATCACAGGGTCCGGAACGTCCGGAAGCCCGTACACAATTAATTCTAGCGGCAGCGGTGGTGGTTCGAATGGTTGGAGTCAAGCCGGAAATAATGTTTATACCACAAGCAATAGTTATAACGTAGGCATCGGAACTATGACGCCGGGACAAGCTTTAGATGTCAAAGGTACTGTTAGGGTGAGTGGCAGCGTCAACACACCTGCTTTGAGCAATCTTACTACAAATGGTTTTGTGAAAACTAGCGGCGGCATCGGTACTCTTTCTATTGATACCAGTACATATTTAACCACAGCTTCAGCAACTTCGTTGTACGTTCCTTTTATAGGATGCCCTGAGCCAGTTAATTTCAATGCCCAGACATTGTTTAATATAGGAACTTTGGAAACAGATCTTAGCACATTGGATGACGGAAGCGGTAATGCATCAATTTATAATGAACTAACAGTTAACTCTGCACACGGAAACCTTCTTCCTGCTTTTCAAGTTTTAGATAGTTTTGGTAATCAAGCTTTTGTTGTTGACAATCAAGACTTCTATGGATATGGGGATCGTGTTGCAACTTTCATGAATATTCTTGACGACGGAACTGGTTACATGACCGTTAATAATGGGTTGACGCTTAATAATATTACAGGACCTGCAGGAAGCGACACGTATTTTGTTTTGAATATGACTGGCGGAAATGCGGAAGCTTTATTTAATACTGTCTCTGGAGATTCGGCCGAAATCGTGTTTTCTAGAAGTGACGGCCAGAATCCTCCTCCTAGCACTGCTCCAAATGCTCTGTGGAGCATGGGGATTAATCCTAATGGATTTGGTGATAATAGATATACATTTTTTGATCAGGTAAGTGGTCAATCGGTAATTACATTAGATTCTGATACGGGAGATTTTAAAACACTCAATAATACCGTAGACGATGGAACAGGAGCATCTACCTTTAACGGAACATTGACGGCAAGCAATATCATTGATAGTGGACTTTCGGCTAGTACAATTGTTTACGCGAACGGGAGTAAGCAATTATCGTCCGCCACTATAGGAAGCGGTTTATCATTCACATCGGGAACATTATCAGCGACCGCACTTTCGAGTCCTTGGGGAAATTCTGGATCGAATGTTTACCTGCTAACCTCAACCAATAATGTTGGCATTGGTTCATCGACGCCCGGAAGTAAATTAGATGTTCAGGGCACTGTGCGCATATTGAATGGCAATGTTGGAATAGGTTCCACTGCCCCTGGACAGGCCCTAGACGTACAAGGTACTGTGAGAGTTTTAGGAAGCGGAACTTTATCTGTTGCTGGAACATCAACATTAACTGGAAACGTAGGTATTGGTCAGGCACCCGATGGCGTTCACACTTTAATTGTGGGGTCTAAGACGGGAGTATCAAGTCCTCAAAATTCAGATGGTCTCTATGTTATTCCCAATGCTGCTAATGTAGAATTGGCCGTTTCCAACAGCACTGGTCACAATATATTTTCTGCTATTGAATCAGGTGGTGCATATTTCGGTACAGGTTCCAATGATGATCTAATTATTAGGGCAAACAATGGTGATGGTTCACGTTTGCAAGCCAGCACAAAGAATTGGACTTTTGGTGGAAGTGGTTCGCCTGGCTCAACAGTCTCATCTGAAGGAAATTTATCTATTGGCTCTTCTTATTATACAACTGCAGCTCCTTCCAACGGTGCAATCATCCAAGGTAATGTAGGTATAGGGTCAACGACGCCGGGCCAAGCCCTTGATGTACAAGGCACTGTCCGTGATCTAGGAGAAGTTCTTACCAGCAATGTACCATCAACGACGACCAATACCCTTTACAACAACAGCGGAACTCTCTATTTCAATGGTTCAGCGGTGGGGGGAAGCAGTGGTTTGTGGACCACAGTAAACACCAACGATGTGTATGAGCAGAATGGATCGACTTATGGAAATGTAGGGATTGGTACTAATCTGACAAGCAACGCAGCATTGACGGTAATGAATGGGAATGTCGGAATAGGCACTTGGAAACCCAATGGTGCGTTGATGATTCAATCAGGTAATGTTGGCATTGATACCTTTACTGCCTCGAATAATCTTACTGTTAACGGAAATATTCAGATGGTCGGATCTCAGCCAAATTTATTAATTCCAGCTGCTGGATTTATAGAATTTAATAATAGTAGAACGATACAGATCAATAATGCTTCTTCAGACATATATGCAGGAATATTGTCGGGTCCAACCAGTACGGATGGAGGAGACAACTCGTCATTAGGGACAAACACCTTAGCTTCTTTGACATCATCTGGAGCCAACGATGCAGCTATTGGAAACTCTGCTTTGAATGGAGACACTTCTGGAAGTCAGAATACGGCAGCAGGTACACTCTCTTTGCGCTATCTTACTACTACAAATCTTAACGCTGCTTTAGGTTATAATGCCGGGACTTTCATAACTGGCGGAAGTACCCACATCACTACTGCCGCAAACTCCGTGTTTGTAGGAGCGTCTACCGAGGCATTAGCCGATGGGGACACTAATGAGACTGTAGTTGGATACAATGCCATAGGAGCAGGAAGCAATTCGGTTGTATTGGGGAATTCAAGTGTAACAACCACTGAATTACAAGGGAATATAGGTCTTGGAACTTCAGTCCCAACTTCTAAGATTCAAGTAAAAGGCACTTGTGCTTCAATCGGTCCCGTGGGTGCCTGTTGGACCTCAACAGGACAAATGGGTTATTGTAGTGGGGCAGCGAATGTCTGTACCACATGTACTGCATGTTAAAAAAGGAGAAGTTATGAATAGAGCATTAATTCTTATTCTCGGATTAATTGGAGTTCTTTTATTAAGTAATGTTATTAAATCATGGGCACAGATTCCAACGAGCTATATATCTTCGGATTGCTCAACGGCCTATGTCAACTCTATCAACCCGAGTACAAATCAGGTAGACACCAGCACTTACTCTAGTGCGCAGATCAATGCAGCGATTGCGATGGCCCAAACAGCCGAGAATAAACTACGTCAGCAAATCGCTCAAGACGACGTAACCATTGATCTATATTTGCCTTTGCAATATGGCATTGCTGAATGTCTTGCCAATCAACAATCTAACCAGGCTAACGCCTCCTAATATAAGGATATTGTCATGTCTGACAAGTGGGATGGGAACCCTCGACGGAAGAATGATATTTATATGGTTGCCCTTGAGAGCAAAGTTGACCAGATGTTTGCTTTCCTGAGGGGAGAATTTGGAGATGAAGGACTTAATGGCGAGAAAATAGAAGGACGCACTACCAAGACATTGCGCGAAATAGTGACTCAAGCAAAATTAACAAATGGAAGGGTTACTAGCTTGGAGCAATGGCAACAAGAAGAGAAGGTCTCGAAGAAGAACAAAAAGGACGGATTACATAATAGATTAAATCTTGTGTCAATCTGTTGCGCTGTGATCTGTGCTGTCACAGCCATTGTAATGATTTTTAAACCAAAATAAAAAGGAGAGACGAGGATGAATATCCAATCGTGGTTAGCATGGGCAGCGCAGCATAAGGGGTTAATTGTTATTCATTTAATAGCTTTTGATCATATCATTTCTCAAGGATTTCAGGCAATCGGATGGACCAAGTGGGTGTCGGTATTAGAAACCATCGCCACGTTTTTAGGTGCCGTCATCACTGCGACAAAGCAAGTAATTGCCGCGAATAAAAAAACGGCAGCCATTATCATTGTCGGCGGTTTATTGATGCCATGGGTTATAGCACCGAGTGCTCACGCTGATATTTTCCAGCCAATTCCACATAGAGCCGAGACCAAACAATTCTTGGCAGATGTCAATGGGCTATCAACAAATGCTGATACATTATTGACCGATGCGGCCGCCATTATTAATTATTTAGGTGTACGCGAGGGATATGCTTACCAATTCAATCAACACAAGTGGGTGACAACCACCGGAGCAACAATTGTCAGCTATACCCCTTGGAATGTAGCCTTGGGCGTTACTATGCTTAATACCGACGGGGTTGTCGCTGATATTGATTGGAATATAGGAAATTATCTGCCTGTTCAAGATGTTCCCATTATGAACTTGACTCAATATCTCTATATCTTTGGTGGTGCGGGTGCACAATTAAAGACTGAAGATGATGGTAGTCAGCCCATGAAATTCGCTTCTGTGGGAGGTATAGAAGCAAAGTTTTCATTCTAATATGACTATCCACATTCCAGCATGGGTGGTCATCTCGGTGCTAACGACAACAGGCATTGTGGTCGTCGTTGGTTTATGGTTAAAGAAAATATCAAAAGGATTAAGCTAAGGAGATTAAAATGCGTAAAATCAAACGTTATGGTTGGAAGCCCTCATTGCCACACAATGTTAAAAAATATTCTTCCTGCCATGAATTTGTGGCCGAACTTCCAGCTCTTATCGATTTAAGGTCCCATTGCCCGGCAGTATATGATCAGGGTGATTTAGGGTCATGCACAGCCAATGGCATTGCAGGTGCTATCCAGTTTGTCCAACCTGACGTAATGCCATCTCGTTTGTTCATTTATTATAATGAGCGTGGGATCGAAGGAGATCCTGATCAAGATGGCGGTGCAGAAATTCATGACGGCATCCAAAGTATTTCCAAGCAAGGTGCATGCGCTGAGACCGAATGGCCTTATGACATTTCTCAGTTTGCGGTATGCCCTCCTGAGCAATGCTATACCGATGCCCTAAAGGATTTGATCAAAGATTATTCTTCCTTAGACAACAACAATGATATCAAGCAGGCTCTTCATGCTGGATATCCGGTTGTCTTTGGTATGACCGTTTATGAATCTTTCGAGTCTCCAGAAGTGGCCAGCACCGGGATGGTACCGATGCCTGCCAGCAGTGAAGAGGTCATTGGGGGTCACTGTATGTTAATTGTTGGTTATGATGATGAAAAGCAATGCTTTATTGTCCGCAACAGCTGGGGGGCATCATGGGGCATATCTGGATATTGCTATATCCCCTATTTGTATATCTCCCAATTCGCATCTGATTTCTGGACGATCTCTTAAGGGGGAATTTATGAATAGAAAAGGTCAGCAGCTATGGGAAGTGACATTGTTGTTGAGCGTGGTTTTGATTGCCATCGCTTGGTTCATGTCTAACCAAAAGACAACCTCTAATGACTTTCATTCCGGTTCTTCTCAGGTCACCCATACCGCGGACTCAAAACCATTCATAAGCCTTTTTAATTTCACTTGGTCAAGTTCTGGAGACATCAAAAATAAGGCCGCCACTGGTCCTGGGGCTTCGATTGTAGCCCCAGCGCCAGCGGAGCAGCCATCTACCCCTCCTCAGCAGCTTAAAATAGATTTTGGCATCCCCACAAACCATTTAGGACACCTTTCTCCATGGGAAAGATTTGGCATGGACTTAGTCATTATATTGGTGGTAATGGGCGTTGGTGGCCTTTTAGATGCCTTGGGAGGAGATCATTGGCTATTCTGCCGAAGAATCATGATGCCTTTTCTTCTTGGGATAGGTATCAGTGCGGTCGTGTTTAGCTTTTATGACGAATGGTACAATTGGTTGACTCTAATCCTTATTATGCCCATGTGGGGGACATTAAGTCTTCCATATTCAAATGATGGAAATTTTGGCCGGGCATTATGGATGGTTCTTAGTGCCGTGACCGGAGGACTTTTTCTAGTGCTCTTATCGTGTTTTTGTCATACCCATCTTTTAGCATGGTGGCTTTATATCGCCTATATAGTCATAGCCGGTATATTCGGGGGGAAATACAAGAACTGGAAGCAATTTAAAGGTGACTGGATTACAGGAAGCTTTGCGCTGTGCTCATTAATATTGTACGTTTTTTTAAGTCTGCAACTATCCCTTTAGGCCGCGTCTTTTCATATAAACGAATTTTTCTCTTTGGGTCATGCGCTCCTTTTTCTTTTCTATGGGAGCGATGATGCTTATCTGCTTCCTTAAGTTGGCGATTTCCGCCATATTGTCATCATATTTATTGATGTAGGTATTCTTCTCTGCTTCCTTTAGGAAGTCCTCTGCATGCTTAGTATCTCCCTTTATCAAAGACATGATGGCTCCCCAAATAAGAAGACGGAAATCTTTTGGATCATTGATTAATCCCTCGAATGTCTGGGCTGAGGCCATTTCTTGCTTCCCTTCGTTCATTAGGTCCTGAATCAAATTGTGTCGGTACCAAGACAGTGCAGGAAAGTGACGGAGGTGGTATTGATAAAATGAAGTAAGGTCTTTATACATCGGGTACACTTCAGAGAGGCAAATACAATAATAAGCACAAAATGCTATTAATAATGGGACATAGAGAATCCCGGCCATTGATAAAAAATATGAAAGGAAAAACATCATAAATACATTTGGCATGCTGCAATATCTATCTGATAGAATTTGGGTCACGGGCAAGACGGCTGACCATTGCAGAGTGGCTAAAACAAAGAATCCAAAAAATCCAATATACCTATGAGGAAGAATAAAAAATATAATCGCACACGCACCCAAAGCTGCTGTGCCTTTAAAGAAATAAGCATCAATTTTATACGCATCTTCTGTCCCCTCCTTAGTTAATCCCCACTTCAAACGATCAGGATATTGCATCGCACATACTTGAGGGAATATCATCTTCCAAAAAAAGAAACCAAAGGTCTTGACGATGACAATAAATCTGGTAGGTTTGAAAGTTTTCAGATCCCCATCTGCCATGACCTCCATGCGCCCACGACATTTTCCTATAATATATTGACTCCCGGCCAGCAGGAATATCGGGATCAAAAGAAGGAACCATGGGGATTTATTTAAAAGTAATATTGGTGAGAAAATGGCGGTGACTTGAAGTAGTCCACTAAAAAGATATAGGGCGGGTGCAATAATTGGCACCAACATCATTGTCAATACCAATATAATATTTATCGCATACCGACGGCCATTGAGCCACAGGGATGTCTGGTTATTAATTGGATTACAAATATAGAGAACCGCGGCACCAAAAGATATCTTGTCGTGCCCTAGTGCAAAAAACATAAGTATCGCAATGGTTGAGTTAATGGCTATCTTTACCCAATGTTCTAATTTGACATTTGTACCGAACGTGGTACCGCTATAGAGGTGATCTGAAATAAACTCTTGGAAATTGTTAAAATTCCTTATCTTGGAAATAGGGAAAAAACCCAACTGGCGCCTCTTCTGGTACCATTGGTAATCATCCATAATGACATCATATGTCGTCGAGTGAAAGTATAGAGCAATATTAATGAGGATTAGAATAATCGATGGAATCACTGCTGCCTCCGGGTATGGTGATGTAAAGAAAGATAGAAAACGCAAAAAATAGAATGAATACCACACATGCAATGAGGGCATCAATCAATAACTTCAGAACCGTCTTTAACCAATTTTTGTACGGCATCTCGAATCTCCTCTTGAAGTTTGATGGCATAGAGAGAATAGTGAGTTGAGAATTTTACATTTAGCCAATCAATGACTTTACCCACATGATGCACAGACCAATACCCAATAAACATGAGAAGAGGGATAGAGAATAAAAACATACCCAGAAGTATGTCTGGATTTTTAAGCTTAAGCGTATAATAAATACCGAATATAGCCATAATGACGTACCTAAAATTATTAAACAGATCCAAGCCGCGCTGACAATAGAAGTAATAGCGAATGAGTTTATTTTTGGTTCCATGCCAATACTCCTGTTCTCTTTGATCGACGGGTTTTTCCATTACTTACCTGCCATAATTCTAGCAGTCATCGTTGAAAATTCTCTCAAATGAAGGACTTTAAAAAGCTTATGGCAAAGATAAATGCTAGGAAGATATTGGCCAGTCTCGAACTTTGCGATTGAAGCTCGGCTGCAACCGGCAAGCTTGGCAACATCATCTTGGGTAAATCTCAATTCTTCTCTTTTCGATCTCAATAGATCACCTAACATTTTTCTCCCTTTCTCGACCAGCCATATATCCTTCGCGTCTACCATTGGAAAGTCCAATAGTATACCCAACCATATATGCAGCGGCGGCGATTAATAATTTAATAAAAATTGATATCATAATACCCCGATCTCTTTTAATTTTTCTCTAATTCATCACAG
>Ga0210388_10000363_pt1 | contig 38227 bp, 25 predicted proteins | sample IncBWC19OmetaG_FD_155485 | JGI IMG/M metagenome (GOLD analysis project Ga0210388, IMG submission 155485) | Forest soil microbial communities from Barre Woods Harvard Forest LTER site, Petersham, Massachusetts, United States - Inc-BW-C-19-O ...
TACCGTAACGGCCGCGGCTGCGCCTGTCGCCGCGCTGACTGGGTCCCTCGCCTTCCCCAACACCACGCTCAACACAATTTCTTCGCCGCTCGCGGCGACTCTCTCCAACACCGGCAATGCAACGATGAACATCGGCAACATCGCTATCGGTGGAACCAACCCCACCGACTTTGCGGTCACTACTGGCACGAACGCCTGCGGCGCCACCCTGGCCGCCGGCGCCACCTGCGGTATCTACGTCACGTTTAAGCCAACCGCGGCTCAAGCCTACGCAGCCACCTTGACCGTCACAGACAATGCGTCTCCAACAACACAGTCCCTTATCCTCACCGGGACTGGCGTGGCCGCTGCTGCTCCTGTCGCCTCGCTCACCTCGACGCTCGCCTTTCCGAGCACCACAGTCAACACGACGTCCTCGGCTCTGGCCGCGACTCTTAGCAACACCGGCAATGCCACGCTGAACATCAGCAACATCGCTATCGGTGGAGCGAACCCCTCTGACTTTTCGGTCGTCACTGGCACGAACGCCTGCGGCGCCACACTGGCCGCGAGCGCTACGTGCAGCATCTATGTCACCTTCAAGCCGGCCGCGGCGCAAGCATACGCGGCCACTCTGACCGTGACTGACAACGCATCTCCAACAACACAGTCATCAAGCCTCACCGGGACTGGAGTGACCGCGGCTGCCCCAGTTGCCTCGCTTACATCGACGCTCGCTTTCCCGAGCACAACGATCAACATAACGTCCTCGGCGCTGGCCGCAACTCTGAGCAACACCGGCAATGCCACGCTGAACATCAGCAACATCGCTATCGGCGGAGCTAACCCCTCTGACTTTGCGGTCGCCACTGGCGCCAACGCATGCGGCGCCACACTGGCCGCGGGCGCTACGTGCAGCATTTATGTCACCTTCAAGCCTGCCGCGGCACAAGTTTACGCAGCAACCTTGACCGTCACAGACAACGCATCTCCAACAACACAGTCCGCGAGTCTTACCGGAACCGGCGTGACCGCGGCTGCCCCTGTCGCTTCACTTACCTCGGCGCTCGCGTTTCCGAGCACCACCGTCAACGCAACGTCCTCGGCTCTGGCCGCAACTCTCAGCAACACCGGCAATGCTGCGCTGAACATCAGCAACATCGCTATCGGCGGAACTAACCCCTCTGACTTTGCGGTCGCGACCGGCGCCAACGCATGCGGCGCAACACTGGCCGCAAGCGCTACGTGCAGCATCTATGTCACCTTCAAGCCTGCCGCGGCGCAAGCCTACGCGGCAACTCTCACCGTCACTGACAACGCATCGCCAGCAATGCAGTCATCGAGCCTCACCGGGACAGGTGTGGCGGCAGCTGCACCCGTCGCTTCGCTGACTCCTTCACTCGCGTATCCCAGCACGATGGTTGGCACAACTTCGTCGGCGCTGGCCGCAACGCTGTCGAACTCCGGCAATGCCGCGCTGACCATCGGCAACATCGCTATCGGCGGATCTAACCCCAGCGACTTCGCCATCTCAACCGGCTCGAACGCCTGCGGCGCCACGCTCGCTGCGGACGCGAGCTGCTCGATCTACGTCACGTTCACACCGGCTTCTGCGACCAGCTTCACAGCCACGCTCACCGTTACCGACAACGCAACACCGGCGACGCAATCCGCCACGTTGACGGGAACAGGAACGCCGCTTCCAGCGCCTGTTGTTTCGCTCACGCCGGCTACGCTAACCTTTACGGCTGTCTCCGGCGCAACCACTGCGGCGCAAACGGCGACGCTCTCTAATACCGGCAACGCAACGCTCAACATCACCGGCATTACGATTGCCGGAACAAATCCAGGCGATTTCACCATTTCAACTGGCACCAATGCCTGCGGAACCACGCTCGCTGCTGATGCCAGTTGCTCCATCTACGTCACATTCACGCCGGCATCGGCCACAACATTCTCGGCGACGCTGCAGGTCGCCGACAATGCCTCCGGCTCGCCGCAGTCCACAACTCTCAACGGCACCGGCACGCCTCCGCCGAGCTTTACCATCAGTTCCTCCAGCGGAGCGCAGACTATTCAGGCCGGCGGCACGGCAACCTACACCATCACCGTAGCGGCACAAAACGGCACATTCTCCAGCTCCGTTGCGCTCACGGCCAGTGGGCTGCCAACTGGCGCAACAGGCACCTTCACGCCTCCGTCAGTTACACCAAACAGCTCGTCGGCAACCTCGATGCTGAGTATTCAAACAGCATCCACAACAACAGCGTCGGCCCGGTCCGGATCCACATGGCCGCTCGCCGCTCCCGCGCTCGCGCTTATCGGACTGCTGTTCCTGCCCGGCAAGCGGCGCAGGCGGTGGATCACTCTTGGCCTGCTGTTCTTCGCGTCGCTCGGCGTATTCACCGCGCTCACAGCATGCGGTGGCGGCTTCGCTCTAAGACAGCCGGCGCAGAACTACACAATCACCGTCACCGGCACCAGCGGAGCCGACGTCCAGACCACCACCGTGCAGCTCACCGTTCAATAAGAGGAGACCGACATGCGACTCAGGAGCAAACACACATTCGTTCTGTTGCTGGCCATCGCCGCGGCCTCCACCAGCTCCGCGCAAACTGCGCCGCCTGCGCCGGAGAAGCCACTGCGGTCTGAACTTGCCATCGACTATAGCTACGCGCGCAGCAACGAGCCCCCCGGAGGGTGCACCTGTTTCAACCTCAACGGCTTCAGCGCCACCTATGCATGGCCGGTAAAGCCGGGGCACTTCGCGCTGGCCGGCGATATCACTGTCGTGCACACAGGCAGCATCGGCGCCTCCGCCGACAGCCTCACGCTGAGCACCTTTACCGCGGGCTTGCGCTATCTCGCTCCCGTCCACGGCTCTCGCCTCCAGCCGTTCGGCCAGGTGCTGGCAGGGCTCGTGCATTCTTCTGGAACCGTGGTGGAAGGCAGCAACCCCGGCTCAGCTAATGCCGGCGCGGCCTTCGCCTCGAACCTCGGCGGAGGCCTCGATCTCAATGCCAGCCGCCATTTCGCCATCCGGCTCATCGAGGCCGACTACCTGCTCACCACCGTCGACAACAGCAGCAACAACCACCAGAACATCCTCCGCATCAGTGCAGGAGTCGTGCTTCGCTTCGGAAACAAATGACCGCGAAGTTGAAGCCTGGGAACCGTCGACAAAATTGCATTGAAGCGCACCGTCCAATTTGAATGTTTTCGGTTCCGGACCGACCCACAAATTGAGACAGGTGTGTAGTCGAAATCGAAGCGGCAAAAGCGCTCCAGAACCATTCAGAACCACAGCCATCAATCGTATGCCCTCGAAAAATATTCGCGAGGAACCTGGCGGAAATCCAGGGCACACCCGCGCGCACTTCGTGTATGATTCGTCCGAAGATCCAACGCATCATATCGTTTATGAGACTGCTTTTCGGAATATTCGTGTTGGCTGGCGTTGCCATAACCCCACCGGCAGTGTCTGCTCGGTCCTTCAATTGTGATCCCCGTTCATACGGAGCCAAGGGTGACGGAGCCACCAAGGATACGGCCACGATTCAGGCCGCAGTGGATGCGTGCGAAGGGAAGGGCGGCGGCACCGTTCAACTATCTCCCGGCATCTATCTGAGCGCTCCGATCGTTCTCAAGAGCAACATCACCCTGCAACTCGATCGTGGCGCCACGCTGCTCGGTTCCAGCGATCATGGCGATTACCAGCCCAAAGCCGAGTTTCGTGAGCCCGGCCTGCAATCGCTGGTAAGCGCGACCAATGCCTCGCATGTCGCGATCACGGGAGAAGGTGTAATCGACGGAGCCGGGGAAACATGGTGGCAGATGGCGAGGGCCATCAAGAATGCCGGCGTCATGGGCTCGGACCACCCGCGGCCAAGGCTTGTAGTCTTCGACCATTGCACGCATGTCCTGGTTGAGGGAGTAACTATTCAAAACTCTCCAATGTGGCAGTTGGTCCTGTATTACTCCGACGATGTCGTCATTCGAAAAATCAAGGTCCTGGCTCCAGCCAATTCGCCGAACACGGATGCCATCGATCCCTTCTCTTCCTCGAATGTGCGAATCGATCATGTATTTGCGGACGTGGGCGACGACAATATTGCCATCAAGTCGGGAGCCATCGGCTCTCCGGGCCCGGACGCTCCAAGCCGCGACATCACCATTACAGATTGCACGTTCCTGCACGGGCATGGCCTTTCGGTCGGCAGCGAAATTGCCGGTGGCGCCCGCAACATCCGCGCCGAGCGCATTCATTTCGAGGGCACGGATAATGGCATCCGCGTGAAGGCGAATCGCGACCGCGGCAACGACGTGGGGGCTCTGTTCTTTCGGGATATCGATATGAAAGATGTGAAGAACCCACTGATTATCAGCGAGTACTATCCCAAGGTCTTGCCGCCGGATGCAGAATCTCTGCAGCCTGTCACGCGGCTTACGCCTCACTTTCACGAAATAACCATCGAGAATTTGACGGCCGCGGGAAGCGTGTCCGTCGGAGCGATTGTTGGTTTGCCGGAAGCGCCAATCCAGGGCGTCGTTTTGCGCCATGTGAAGATCCGCGCCCAGCATGGATTAACGATCGGCTATGCCGAGGTCTCAGGTGAAGGTGTGACGATTGAAGCAGGCGAGGGACAGTCGATCACCAGGCTGGCGGGAGCCAAAGTGTCGCTGCGCTGACCAGGAAACAGCTTCACGCGCCGTGCCCCAGAAAAACAGGAGCGATGTGACGGTTGTAGAGGTTCTCCGTTACATTCTTCGCGATCACGGCTTCATTGGCTTCGAGCAGGTCTGTGTAGCGCCGCCCCATTTTTGCTGCGACTTTGAAGCCCACATGCAGCAGTTGGCGCAGACTGCTGTTATATGCCGCCGATCCTCTGACATGACGCAACGCAGAAGTGTAGTCGCTGGAGGACCAGCCTTCAACTTCACTCGGAGTCGGAAGCTTGGCTGGGTCGATATCGATGACTGTGGCGTAGGGCGCGCATAGCTCATCGCGGTGCGCAAACGCGTCGCGATAAATCTCCTTTGCCAGCGCCAAACCCTCGCCTCCGGCTTCCGCCAGCCCAATCAGTTCTTCCAGCCAGGTGGTTCCGGCGGTCTTCAGGTGCACGCCCGCGTCGAACCGCTGCATGGTAGCGTGAATGGCAGGGTAGATTGAGAACTTGTCGCTGCCGGAATGCACGCTGAGCTTGAGATTTCGGGGCAGGCCATATTGCCGAACCGCATAGGCTATGGCCGCGATATCAAGCGCCATTTCGCGTTCGAACTGCGCCGCGTCGCCTGCATAATCGACGCCCTTGTTGAAGCGGCCGCTGAACTTGGGCGCGATGGTCTGCACCGGTATGCCTTCATCGGCGATTGCGGCCAGGATGATGAGAAGCTCAACCGGGCTTTGCGCGCGATCGGTTTCGTCCATGGAAACCTCGGGAATGAAGTTGCCGGCGCCTTTGGCCTTCACGATCTTGCGATAGACCTCGCCCGCTTTCTTCACGGCAGCAAGAAACTTCTGTGCGGTCTGCTTCAGGCTTTGCCGCGTAATTTCGAACTCCTCGTCCACGCCCGCCATTTGAATGCTTCCAGACAATTCCAGATGACGATCAACAAAGCGTTCAATATCGTCTGCGGCGGCGGCTTGGCCAATAAACTCGGCCACATCGATAGTGTAGAAATCGCAGGAGCTAAAAAAGCGGCCAACGTTTTCCACGGTGATGTGGTCAGCATCGCAGAAGTAGGGCAGCTCCCAGCCAAGTGCCTTGACGGCGGCGTCTGCGGCTTCCCGAACAGTCGCGGGGTCGGAACCGATGATGGTGTGCTCTCGATTCGACTTGTTCCACACAGGAATAACTTCGATTCCGCTCTGGAGGGCTTGCACGCATGCCTGCAACTGCGCCTTTGCCTGGTGCGCAAACCTGTCCCCGGTCCCCATCGAATACTTACCGAGCATCAGTCCCTGGCTTGCCATCTTCTCTCCCAGCATATAATTTGCCGCGGTGTGCACACAGACCGGCAGCCGGCTCATCAAGACGAATGGTCTTGATGCATCGATCGCCACCCGTTCGCTGAGATTTGCCGTGACTCGACCTTCTGCGAGGTCAGACCACAAGTATACAAAAACTGCGCGCCGTCGTCTTGCCAGGCAAAAAATTCTCCAGCAACGGTGGTCTGTCGATGTTAATCTCGTTCTGCTCCAATTTCAAGGGATTCCCGAGGGTTTCTAACGACTATGAGGAAGAAGCCGGATGTAGTTGACACCCATCGAACGATGCATGTGGTTAACCACATCCGCTCCCTGATTGAGGATGGCACTCTCAAACCGGGTGACAAAATACCTCCGGAGCGGGAATTCGCCCGGTCGCTCAAAATCAGCCGCGCAAGTCTCCGCACGGGAATTGGCTATATGGCGGCCATGGGCGTGATGAATGTGCGTCATGGGGTAGGAACCTTTGTCGTCGAGGGCCCACCCGAGTTTGCCAAAGCCTACCTTGGCTTTATGGGGGCCCTTCATGGTTTTCAGCCCTGGCAAATGTGGGAGGCGCGTCTGATTCTCGAAGGCAATCTCGCCGCATTGGCTGCCGAGCGCGGAAAAGACGAACACTTCGCTGCCCTTGCCGAAGAAGTAGCCGAGATGTTTGCCGCCATCGGCAATCCGACGGAATACCTCATTCATGATGTCATTTTTCACCGTATTATCTCGCAGGCATCCGGCAATCCGATTCTGGCCGCGCTCATGGAGACCATTACATCGGCGCTGTACGACCGGCGTCGCAGAACCGTGGAACGCGTGATCGACCTGCGCGAATCCGCGGAGATGCACCGCGAAATATACCGCGCCATCCGCGCCCGAAAGCCCCTCGATGCACGAAAGCTGATGGATCAGCATCTGCGCATGGCAGAAGTCGCACAGGTCAAGGAGAACTCGACGGGTCGCAAGACGCCGCAAAGCAATGGCAAGCGGGGAAGCGGTCGCGCAGAGGCAAGCGGGCGCGGATTTACGACATCGTCGAAGAGTTCTTCAGAGAAGGCCGCACCGTGAGCGTTCGGACCGCCCCGACGAGCAGCAACTGCCGGACCATGCATCTGCCGGGCGGCGGCGTTCTTACTCGTAAGGTCTGACCAGCGCGTCGGAGTTGCGGCGGATCCAAGGCTTAAGTGACACATTCTATTTAATATCTATTCGATCGACACCAGTCCTCTTTTCTCTATTGACAAGACTTGGTTTGGTGCAAGACACTATTTTGGTTCCAGCAGTGGTCAGACCACAAATGAGATATTCAATGTGCTATCCCGGTCGACAGAGCTACGTACCAAGCTCAATTCACCATTTTATGGAGGCATCAAATATGCAATTCGCCACAGAAAGACTGTTCGATTGCACAACGGCATCAAGGGAACCGATGACGAGCTTTCTCTGCGGCTCGATGCGTACGTGGCTCGCCCTCCTGGTGATTGTCCTCATGGCGCCCCTCGGCGCCAAGGCGCAATTGGGAGGAACGGGAACCGTCGAGGGAACCGTCACCGATCCCACCGGAGCTATGGTCGCTGGCGCGGCAATAACGGCGCGAAATGTCGCCACTGGTGCCGAAACCATTCGCAACACAACCAGGAGCGGCCTTTATACATTGTCCCCGCTCGATGCCGGCGACTACACAGTGACAGTGTCCTCGCCTGGATTTGAAAATCTCGTCCGCGAAAACATTCACCTCGACGGATTGCAGGTACTCACGCTGAACCTGGCGCTGCAAGTAGGCGCTGCCAGCCAGACAGTCACCGTGAGCACAGCGCCGCCGGCGCTCGAGACTGGGAATGCAACCCTTGGCGCTGTGCTTGAGAACGATGTCTATCAGTCGCTCCCGCTTGAAATGGGCGGCGCAAATGGCATCAGCACCGATCAACGCAGGACCACCGACTCAGCATTGCTCATGCCCGGCGTTTCCAACAACGAGACCAAGAACAACGAATCCGACGAGCCGATGGTGATCAACGGCAACGCCAGCTCCAGCGAGATGTACATTGAGGGCCTTCCCTTCGAGTCCGCTTCGGTCGCAGGCGACCCGCGCTACATCTGGTCGGCGATTTCGGTCGAGGCGGTGAATCAGTTCCAGGTGAAGACCTCGGCCTACTCAGCCGAGTATCAGGGTCTCGGCGTTGAGAACTTCACCATCAAGCAGGGCACCAACAATATCCACGGCTCTCTGTACGAAGTGATGCGCAACACCGCATTTGATTCGGCAGGCTTCAATCCGGCCCAATACCCGAGCAACTATTCCAACGCGGCGCTGGCCGGCACGTTTTACAAACCACCCGAGCACATGAACGAATACGGAGTGTCGATCGGCGGTCCGATATGGAAGAACAAGATATTTGTCTTTGGCAATTACATGGGCTTCCGGTTCTCTGCACTCACCTCACCGCAGACTGAAACTATCCCCACGCCGGCGGAGTTGTGCGGCGATTTTTCCGCTTTCCCCAACCCCATCTACGATCCCACTACGCAGGTCTCGAGCGGCGGCAGCTACACGCGCACGCAGTTTTACGGAGCCAGCTACACCAGCGCAGGCTGCGGTTCGGGTCCGGTCATCGCGAACGTGATTCCGCAGGCTGAGATGTCGCCCATCGCCAAGTCACTGCAGCAGTATTGGGCGGGCGTGGACTATCTGAATTCAAACCTTACCGGCAACTTTCAGGGGTCGTATAGCTATGGCCTGAACAACTGGTCGACAACAGACCGTCTGGACGCCAACCTTTCCGACAAACACAAACTATCGCTGATCCTGGCTTCGGGGCGCCAGGGGCTGATCGGCCCGGCCGGCAGCCAGACGACCCAAGTGGGTCCGCTGCCTTATTTGTACTCAAAGACGTATGCTCCCATCACGCGGGTTGCGATCTTCCAGGATACATACGTGGTCAACCAGAATCTGGTGAACCAGTTCAACTATGGGATCGGGCAGTACCACGCGCCCGATTTCAATATCACGCTGCTGAATCCATCGTGGGCGGCAACCGCGGCCGGCATCAGCAATCTGCCCGCCGCCGGACAAGCTCCCAACAGCTTCCCGATCGTAAAGTTCAGCGGCACCGACGACCCGGCGCAGTGGGGACCGAATACGGGTCAGTATGTGCAAAGCACCGACACCGACTCTCTGAAAGACAATGTGCAGTGGCTTCACGGCAAACACTCCTTCACCTTCGGCGGACAGCTCGAGTGGCTCGAGTTCAACGACCTCTTTGCGTTCGGAGCAAGCACTCCGCTCACGCTGAATTATGCGGTTACTGAAACCGCACAGGTCAGCGGATCCTCGGCCGCCGTTACCAACGGCACCGGATTGGCATACGCCAGCTTTCTGATGGGAGCGGTCGATTCGTCAAGCTACACTGAGTATGCGCCGATAGCGCAGGAGACCGGATCGCGCTATCACCCGTATGCACTCTATGCCAATGACGACTGGAAGCTCACCAGCAAGCTGACAGTGAACCTTGGCCTGCGCTGGGATGTGATGCCGCCCTTCCGAGAATCGGAAAACCGCTTTTCATTCCTGAATCCGACCATGACCAATCCAATTACAGGCACCCCCGGCGCGCTGCAATTTGCCGGAAGCGGGATGGACGGCTGTAACTGCTCGACTCCCATGAGCACGTATTACAAGGATTGGGGTCCGCGGCTGGGCGCCGCCTATGCGCTCGGCGATAAAACTGTCATCCGCGCAGCGTACGGAATCTATTACGCGCATGGCGGCGGCACCTCCGGCGGCGCAACCTCGCTGCCGGCCTCAGGCATGGAGTTGGGCTTCTCGGCAGTGCCAAACCCGCCCAGCCCCGGCGATTCGCTTCCTGCCTTCTACCTGAACAACAGCGGCTACAACAGCACCCTTTCAAACACCGCATTTGGCGGCAGCGGCTATTCGGTCACCGCGCCTCCGATCTACAACGCAGCCTACGCAACCTACTACTCCACTTCCGCTAAGGCCGCAGGTGCGCCCAACTATATCTCCTCCACCGTGTCCTATCTCGATCCAAAGTATGGTGGCCGTACCCCGACCTTTGAAGGCTGGTCTTTTGGCCTCCAACGCTTGCTGGCCAGGGACATCACAGCAACCTTGAGCTACGTCGGCAACCAGGGACACTTTCTGCTCCCAACCGGCTCGCCGCGCGGCTACTGGAGCAACCAGCTTGATCCGGCATATCTGACGCTGGGGAGCGCCGTTCTGGGCGCGACCGCCTCACCATCGAACATGCCCAACGGCTCGTTGCCTTATTCCACATTCAACAACAAAGTCGATCAGGCTCTGCTGGCGTTTCCTCAGTACAGCGGCGTCAGTGATCAGGTCCCTTCCGTCGGCAATTCCAACTACAACGCCCTGCAGCTTTCCATCGTGCAACGGCTCAGTCACGGCCTCACCTTCATGCTGAACTACACATACAGCCATACGATCGACGACCTGGGAACTTTCCGTACCGGCTACGCGATTCCCGCGGGTGCTCTGGCCAACAGCTCACAGGCCTGGCCCGTTGACCGCATCGAGCGTTCGCGGAGCGTGCAGGACCAGCCGCAGACCCTGGTTGCCACCAGCACTTTTGATCTTCCCTTTGGCCCTGGGCACATCGGCGCCGGCAATCCCATTGTGCGCAACATTGTAGGCGGATGGCGCCTCTCCGACATCCTCACCTACGACGCGGGAAATCCACTTTCGATTATCGGCGGCTCATCCACTTGCAACGCACCTGGTCAAGGCACTTGCATGCCCGTCTACACGCCGGGGTTCACCGGCGGCGCGCGTCAAAATGGCGGATGGGGACATGGCGCAACCAGGAACGGCATCGCCGGCACCGTGAACGCTGCTACGGAATTGTCGACCATCCAATACATCAACCCGGCCGCATTCTCGAATGCAAACGCTGTGGCCAACCCCAATTGCACAGCCTCAGGAACGGCTTGCAATGGAATGGTGCTTGGCAATGCTGCGCGTACCGCTCCGTATGGTCTGCGTGGCCCCGGCAACTACGACATTGACGGCGACCTCCGCCGGACCTTCGATGTCTGGAAGGATGGAAGGGTGAAGTTCGTCTTTGAAGCCAGCGTATTCAATGCCGTCAACCACGTCTGGTTCGGAAGCTCCGCAAGCACCGCGGACGGTTCCATCGGCTCGACCACGGGGTCGTCGAGCCTGGGCGTGATAACCGGTCAGGCAAACAGCCCGCGCCAGTGGCAATTCGCCGGACACATCAACTTCTAGGGCATTCTCGCGTGCCTATTCAGGCGCGTCCAAGCGGAGGGACTGGAAAAGAGCCGGCCCTTCCGCTCCTCATAACCAGGCGCCCGTGGAATCATTGCTGCCATTGGCCGGTCCTGGGTTGAGGCACGATGCCGGCACCTAGGCTGGTTCGCACTTTCCGCCGGAGTCTCCGATGCGCATGCGCAATCTCTCTTCACTATCAGCTCTTATTTTCTTATGCTCTGCGTCGGCCGTCTCCGCACGCGCCCAGGACACGCGGCGCGTCACCGAACCGCACATCCCGTCCGCATGTGTGACTCTTGAAGCCGATATCGCGGCGGCGCAAGGGATAATTTCGCCCGAGGATGAGCGGGCTCCAGACACGGAGCACATTCAGCGCGCCATCGACGCCTGCACCGCGGGCGAGGCAGTTGTTCTCCGCGCACACGGCCGCAGAAATGTATTCCTGACGGGACCCATCACGCTTCGCGCCGGCGTTACCCTGGTGGTGGACGCCAATACAGCGCTTGTCGCCTCGCGCGACCCACGCCTTTACGATCTCTCCCCAGGCAGTTGCGGAGTAGTTAGCGAAAAAGGACACGGATGCAAGCCACTGATCACTGTCGATAACGCTCCCAATAGCGGCATCATGGGCGAAGGCTCCATTGATGGCCGAGGCGGTGCGAAACTTCTCGGGCAGAATGTTACATGGTGGGACCTGGCGCACGAGGCCAAAATCACTGACCGCCAGCAAAGCGTTCCCCGCCTCATCTCTGTCGATCGGTCCAATAACTTCACGCTATACAAAATCACCCTGCGCAACTCTCCCAACTTCCATGTCGGCGTAAACAACACGGATGGATTCACCGCGTGGGGCGTGAAGATCATGACGCCGAAGACGGCGCGGAATACCGACGGCATCGATCCGGGATTTTCGCGCAATGTGACCATCGCCTACTGTTCCATTCACACCGGAGACGACGACGTGGCGGTCAAATCCGGCAGATCGGGTCCGGCTTCAAACATCTCCATCCTTCACAACCATTTCTATTCCGGGCACGGCATGTCTATCGGCAGCGGAACCAGCGGCGGCGTGGATCATATGCTGGTCGACGACCTCACTATCGACGGCGCGGACAACGGCATACGCATCAAATCTGACCGCAGCCGCGGCGGCCTGGTTCACAATCTTCTCTATCGAGACGTCTGCATTCGCAATACCACAAATCCTCTCGTTTTCACGCCGCTTTACACCACTTTCGCAGGAGACGAGCTTCCCGTTTATAAAGACATCACGCTTGAAAACGTCCACGTCGTGTCAGCGGGCAGTTACACTTTTCTCGGACTCGACGCGGAGCACAAGCTTGGATTGACTCTCGACAATGTATTTGCCGACGATCAGGAACATTCCACATGGCTGGATAAAGACGCGGATATCACAATCGGAAGCAGGCGCGGCAATATCGAGCCCAAGGGCGACGATCTGAGTGTGCGGCAGACGCAGGCCTCATCGCCCGGCAAGCCACTCGACTGCGATGCCCGCTTCGTTCCTTTTCCGGCTCTGCCTGCCGAACCGGAGATGGCGGGAACCGTTCCACCGGAAGACAAAACTCTCTACGTTGCCGCGGATGGCACCGGCGACTTCTACTCCATTCAGCGCGCGCTCGACGCGGCGCCAAGCACCGGAGCCCTGGTGCTGGTGGCTCCCGGAACCTACCGTGAGGTGCTCACCATCGACAAGCCAAACATCCGCCTGCGTAGCGCGAACCCCGACGCAGGCAAGACGCAAGTCGTCAGCGATCGTAGCGCGGGCGCAAATGGAGGCACGCTGCACTCGGCCACCGTCAACGTGACCGCCGACAACTTCTTCGCCGAAAACATCACGTTTGAAAATGACTTCAATCGCACTCATCCGCAGCTCCCTGCCGGCTCGCAGGCGCTGGCTCTGCTCGTCACCGGTGACCGCGCCGTGTTCCATAACGTGCGTCTGCTCGGCAACCAGGACACTGTCTATGCCGGCAGCCGCAACTGCGCCCCAGATGGACAACCTTGCATTCCCGCCCGGCAGTACTTCTCAGACTGTTACATCGCTGGGAATGTGGATTTCATTTTTGGAGATGGGAAGGCAGCGTTCGATCGTTGCGAGATTCATAGCACGTCCCATGCAGGTGGCTTTCTTACCGCACAGGGAAAGCATTATCCTGATGAAGACTCCGGCTTCGTCTTCGACCATTGCACGCTCACATCTGACCCCGATGTTACGAAGGGGGTCTACCTGGGCCGGCCGTGGCGCCCATACGCCACTGTGATCTTTCTGAATACATCCATGGAAGCGCACATCGATTCCGCTGGCTGGAGAGAATGGCATCCGGGTGAAACACATTCAATCGATACTGCGTTTTACGCCGAGTACAACTCAACCGGACCAGGAGCAAGCCCTGGCCAGCGCGACCCGCACACACATCTTTTAACTCCAGAGCAAGCCAGCCGGTATGAGCCGTCGGTCTTTTTGCGAGGCGCCGATAACTGGGACCCCGCCGCGAACCAGAAGGCGCAATGAGAACGGCATATTTTCCATAAGCAGAATGCTGTGTCATCTTCGCGCCCTTCCCGGTCGCGATATGCTTACAATAGAAACCGATCAGACAAAGGCAAGATGTTCAGCACCGCCGCATGGTTCCACCAGAATGCCGACACTTTGGCACTCAGGTTCAAGCAGGAGTGCACCACAAAGAAGAAGGTGAAGAAATCCGTCATCGTCTTTCATCTTTATCTACTCTTCACTTTTGAGCCCCGATCTTCTTGATGGCTGGTCGCACTACGACGCCGTTTGGCGGAGCCGCAACCGAGCGCGTACTTCGCCACCGCCGTCGCCGCGATCTCCGTAACACGAAGCGGCGCATTGCCTTCCATGCCAACCATGGCCGAGGTAGAAGCTTTTATGGAGAACCACACGGCAAGCATCAACCATCGATAAGCGTGCCAACCAATCTCAGCAAACAGGGAAGGACCAAATGAAAGAGAATATGCGAATCATTCAGTGGGCTGCGGGGTCCAGCCTTCTAGCGGCCGCCGTGGCGCTGTCGGTTTATGCGCAGGATACGCGCAGCGCTCCCGATGGCCAGCAGATTCCTCCGCCACCTTGCCTGACAATGCGCGGCGCGTGGGAGGGAGGCTACACGCCTTGCACTGCAACGACCCATCGGCAATGGCTGACCGACATCGCTCATTGGCGGGCCGAACGCCGAATTCGCATAGGTTACGATCCGTCCCGGTATCAGATGCCCGCGCTCAAATGGACGCAATCCAGTTTCATCCAGCCTCAGATGATGGTGCACGATCGCTATTTCTATGATCCGGTTGCGGGCAAGTACACAGTCGACCGCTATCTTGACGATCTGGATAAACGCTATGGTGGAATCGACGCGGTGTTGATCTGGGCAACCTATCCGAACATGGGGATTGACGATCGAAACCAGCTCGATATGGTCCGTTCAATGCCTGGCGGGATTGATGGTCTGAAGCAGATGGTTGCAGACTTTCATCGCCGCGGCGTGAGAGTTCTGTTTCCAATGATGATGTGGGACCAGGGCACGCGCGATCCGGGCGCGTCCTGGCCTGACGCCATTGCTCAGTTGATGAAGGACATCGATGCCGACGGCATCAATGGCGATACACAGGATGGTGTTCCATTGGCATTCTCACTCGCTGCAGAAAAGGTAAATCATCCTCTGGCGTTCGAGCCGGAAGAAGGACCAAGCGATGAGGCGCTTGCGTGGAATGTGCTGACCTGGGGGCAATATCATTTTCAGTTCGTTCCAACCGTTGACAAGTATCGCTGGCTTGAAACCCGCCACCAGGTGAACATCCAGGGCCGTTGGAACCGCGACAAGACCGATGATCTGCAATTCGCGTTTTTCAATGGAGAAGGTTGGGAGAGCTGGGAGAATGTGTGGGGAATCTGGAATGGGGTCACGCCGCGCGATGGCGAGGCAACACGCCGGGTCGCGACCATCGAGCGCGCAGTCGCGCCTTTTCTTATAAGTCAGGATTGGGAGCCGTTCTATCCGATGCAACGATACGGTGTCTTCGCCAGCAAATGGCCATTTGGGGAACAGACGGTGTGGACCATCGTAAACCGCAATGAGTATGAAACCACCGGCCGCCAGATGACGGTTCCGTTCAAACCAGGAATGCGGTACTTCGATCTTTATCATGGCGTCGAACTGAAGCCGGATCATGAGGGCGATCAATTGGTGTTGTCCTTTGCGGCGGAGGAGCATGGATACGGCGCGATTCTCGCCACACCGGGCGAACCCGATGCTCAATTCCAGAAACTTATGGGAGAGATGAAGCAACTTTCCGCGAAGCCCTTATCAGGCTTTTCTCATGAGTGGGGCCCGCTCACTCAACACGTGGTTGAGATTCCGGAGTCACCGAAGACTGGCGCCACGCCCGGAGGAATGGTTCGCATCGAAGCGGCCGACTTTCTCTTCCGGGTCGAGGGGGTAGAGATCGAAGGCTCAGATGATGTCGGCGTAGACGTGCAGTACCCGTGGGAGGATACGCCTCGGCGCTTTCACGAACACCGGATGCAAATCAAGCAATTTTATATCGATAAGTATCCGGTCACGAATGCTGAGTTCAAGAAGTTTATCGACGCATCTCACTATCATCCGAAAGATGACTTGAACTTTCTCAAGGGTTGGAAAGGTGGAACCTATCCTGATGGCTGGGCCAACAAGCCCGTGACCTGGGTTTCCATAGAAGATGCCCGTGCATATGCTAAGTGGGCTGGGAAGCGGCTTCCGCATGAGTGGGAGTGGCAATACGCGGCGCAGGGCGCCGATGGGCGGAAATTTCCGTGGGGCGACTGCGACTCGCCGGCTCCCGCGATGGGTGGTGGCCCACGCGCATGCTTGTTGCAGAACGACCCGAAAGATGCGCCGGCGCCGATTCCGGATAATGACCGCGTAATGCTTCCGGCCAGCGACGTCGACGCTCATCCCACGGGCGCCAGTCCGTTTGGTGTGATGGACATGGTGGGAAATGTATGGCAGTTGACCGACGAGTACATTGACGACCATACCCGCGCCGCAATTGTGCGCGGCGGCAGCCACTACCAGCCACAGGGCTCCATCTGGTACTTCCCGCAGAATTATAGAAATGACCAGCATGGCAAACTGCTGCTCATGGCGCCAAGTTACGACCGCTCCGGCGCATTGGGATTCCGTTGTGCAAAGGACGCGGAGTAATAGACCTGACCATCATTACCGTGGCAGAGTAACCCGCGAGGAACTAGCCGATTGCGGATCAAGCTACAACGCCATGCATTCGGCGTTTCTCAGGCCCCACATCGAGTTGCCATTTCAATATTCAAGCGGCGTGTTGGAAGCCGCAGTTCCGGATTTACCCCATAGAGCAGTCTCAGCGTCCGGCGTGCCTTTACCCCAGAGCGCGGTCTTGCCCCACAGAGCTGTGTAGCCATCCGGATCGCTCTTGCCCCACAATGCCGTCGAGCCCCACAGTGCGGAACTGCCGCTCTCGGAACTGATGAACGCGTTGTTGCCATATACGCTTGATGCCGACCATGGACCCGTTTTGCCCCAGAGCGCGGTCTGGTCGGTTACGGCAGTCGTGTTTCCGGTTGTTGCGTTATAGGTGGCGATCGGCGACATCGCAGTGCCGGCGGGCACCGATCCGTTGTTGACCAGCGCTGCGTTGAGGGTCTTGAGTATGTCCAGATAGCCGGCGCCGATGGTAAACACATCGTAGTTTGCGTTGTAGACAATCCCGTCATCGGTCACGCTGCTGGTTGCAGGGAAATAGCTGCGGTCGCCATTCACCATCACCAGGGCTTTTACTTCGTCGGGAGTCAGTTTCGGCGCTCCCTGCAGCAGGTCCGCAACGGCGCCGCTGGTAACGCCTGTTGCCATGCTGGTGCCGCTGAGCGGAAAGTAGTTGGCCGAAGGAGTCTGCGCGCCGTTTGTCTCATAGAACGAATACAGCGTATAAAACGATGGATTGTCCAGTGCCAGCGAGTCGCCGGAATACTGCAGGCTCGTGACCAGATTGCCGGGAGCAACGATGTCCGGCTTCACCACATCGTCGATAAAAGAAGGTCCCTTCGAGCTATAGCTTGCGATCAGGTCGTCATTGATGGCCGGTGTCTCCATCGTGCGCATTGCGCCCACCGTGAGGACGTGAGGGTCATTGCCGGGCGAGTCAATGGTGCCGTAGCCCTCTGGATTGAGATTTAGGTCGCGCCCGTCGTTGCCTGCGGCCACGACGACGACAATGCCCGCCTTCCAGGCCTGTTCAACTGCCTGGCAGAGCGGATCGAGTTTGTAGCTCTCAAAGATTGGCCGCCCCAGCGAAAGATTGATCACGCGAATGTTATAGGTATTCTTGAGAGATATTGCTTCCTCAATGGCTGCGATCACGGATGAGTCTGTGCCTGCGCCATTCTCGTCGAGAACGCGCAGGTTAATGATATTGGCGTTTGGAGCTACGCCGGAAAACGTCCGGAAATCCTGAGGCCCGGTGGACAGAGAACCGTTTCCTGCAATGAGGCCGGCCACGTGTGTGCCATGTCCGTAGTGATCCAATGCATCGTTTTGGCCTGGAACAAAGTTCTGGCTGTAAACGATGCGGCCGTTCATCCACGGGTCGACTTCATTAGGCAGCGACAGAAGCTGCAATACCAGCGGCTGATTCGGAGGAAGAAGAGACAGCTTGTTGATGCCGAGATCCGGTACCGGCGTTACGCCACTGTCAATAAGTGCAACCCCGATGTTCGTCCCAACAAGACCTTTTTGCCAAACGGCAGGAGCATTGATCGGTTGAGTCGTGTATTCAGCCGCGGTGATGCTCACTTCCTGCCGCGCGCCCACCGCACGATTCAGCGAGATGTAGGTAACGTTCGAGTCCGCGGCGATCTGATTCAGCCCCGTTTGTGGAATGTCTGCAACAAGTGCGTCAATCGTCCCCAAAGTCGAGTTCACAATGCCGCCCAGCAAGGAAATAAGCAGTGTCTCGAGCGATGATGGAGCTTGCTTGTACTGAATGATTACAGCCACCTTTGAAGACGCCGGGGCAGCTGCCGCATCTGGTGAAATCTTGCTGCTTGCAGCAGTTGTGGCAGTTGCTGTTGCAGCGGCAGAGGCCGTGGTTACGGTTGAGGCAAGCAGTCCGAGCACGATCAGCAGACGAAGGCGAGACATGGCAGCTCCAGATCGAAATGAAATGTTGTTCACAGTCCAAGCCAATCTTGCTGGCTTGATTCCACCTCGCGAAGCTTTTCTTCGCTGAGGAGGGTTTCTATTTGTCGAACTTTAGTCGCGTAACTATGTAAGTACCATGACCCTCAAGTTGTAAAAAGTCACACGTGAGTTGGAGAGCATACTCCCTAAGTGGTAACGCAGGGTTGGTGACCAGCGGGAAGAGGTTGAAATTAAATAACTTACCAACGTTATAACTTTGAATTTCCCACCACAAATCTACCTTGTCATCCTGAGCTTCACGACTCGCGCTGCGAGTTATGGCCGAAATGAACGGCGCCGAACATCCTTCAAATGTTGGGTGCCCCATCTGGGCGCCGGGGGACCTGCATTTGCTCTTCGTTCTTTCCCCATCACGGAACTTGTCATCCTGAGCGAAGCGTACCTCAGCGGAGTCGAAAGCTTGCCCTGAGCGCGGTCGAATGGGGACCTGCATTTGCACTTCGGAACTTATGCATTGAACTCTCGACTCGAATCATTAGCATTCGCACAGTGCGGCCGCCGACAATTCCATGCTTGACCTGCCCCGGTAAGCAAGCAGCACATCGGGCGGAACCGGCAGCGCCTCAAGCAGAGCGAGCGTTGCGGCGTGTCGCGCCCCACCGATCTCGGCCACCGGAAGAATCTCCACAATCGTTCCTGCGTCCAGCACCGCGATCCGATCGCTGAGCTGTAGCACGGAAATCAAGTCATGAGATATGTAAAGAAGCGTCGTGCCGTGCTGACGATTGAGCCTCTTCAACAGGTCGACGATCTGGGTTTGCGTCACGGGGTCCAGAGCGCTGGTAGGTTCGTCTGCAATGATCAGCGCGGGCTGATGCAGCAGCGCCAGCGCAATGAGCACACGCTGCGCTTGGCCGACGCTGATCTGCGATGGCCGCCTGCGCAGGAACTCCGGATCGGAAGGTAATTGCACTTCCGTCAACAATGTCTGAAGCCTTTCCGCCAATGCTGCGTTCCCGCTTTTGTCGTGCGCTCTCCAAGCCTCGTTGAAGTGAGCCTGCAGGCTGATCGCCGCATTCAGCGCGGTCATCGGGCTCTGCGGGATCAGAGCAACCTCGCGCCCACGCAGTTTGCGCAGCTCGCGCTCTGAAAGTGCGAGAAGATTCTGGCCAGCCAGCATCACCTCGCCAGTCACGCGTCCGCCGCGCCACGCCAGCAGGCCGAGCAGCGATTGAACCAGCGTGCTCTTGCCCGCTCCGCTCGTGCCCACGAGTCCAAGCACCTCGCCCCGTTGCAATGCAAAGCGAACGTCATGCAGTACCGGCTTTCCCGCGTATCCGGCCCGCAACTCGACCCGAAGAAGAACATCCTCATTCATCGCGCACCGTCCAGCCGCAGGCTCTCGACGTTCCACACAAGGCCAGGCTCCAGCACCGCAGGCTGCACACCCTGCAGCCGCGGCGAAACTGCGTACAAGGCATTTGGATAAACTAGGTAGATGAATGGCTGTTGATCGGCAACAATCTGCTGCACGCGGTCGACCGCCTGCTTTCTCTCCGCATCTTTCAAGCTGCTGGCTTGCAGGTTCATCGCGCGGTCAATCTCCGCTTCCCACGCGGTCGCGGGCGTCTTCTCCGATGGATTCCATTGGTGATTCGGCGAGGAGCTCAGCCACACGTTCATCATTGCATTCGGATCAGGATCCACATTCTCCAGGCCCAGCAGACATGCCTCATAGTCCTCGGTGTGCATCAGCCGTTCGATGAGTGCTGGGAAGTCAAGCGCGACCACCGTGACCTGCATCCCCAGCGATTTAAGGTCTTCCTGAATGAGCGTCGCCATCTTCAGGCGAGCCGCGTTCCCTGCATTGGTCAGAATGGAGAATTTCACCGGATGCCCTGTCGAGTCTTCAAGAACTGAACCATTCAAATGGAATCCCGCACCCATGAGCGCGGCCTTCGCCGCGGCCACATCCTCATGTGGCACTGTGATCGCGCGGTTGTACCATTCGCCGTTCGCGGGTGAAATAAAGCTGTATGCCGGAGTCGCATGGCCTTCGTAAGCAATGCGTGCCAGATCCGCGCGATGGATTGCCCGCGACACCGCAACGCGAAACACTTGGCTCTGGAACCATGTCTTCTCCCACGCCGGCAGAGCTGCGCCGGGAGCCTGGTTAAACCACATCTGCTCCGTATTGAGCGACGGCCCAAGATCGCGCACCGCTGCCGGAGTTTTCTGCTTCAACAGTCCGAAATAGTCAGGTGGAAGGCTGTCAATCACATCGTATTCCCCGCGCTCGAAGAGCCTGATCTCCTGCTCGTGATTGTCAAGAACATCGAGCCGCACGCCTGAAGCGTAAGGCAGCCCAGAGCCACTGCCATCGCGCCCCTGATAGTGCGGATTTCGACGTAAGCGCACGAATTGAGAGCGCCGATACTCCGCAACCACAAACGGACCGGCCGTAATACGCCCCTCGCTCGCGTGTTCCGCCGGTTCGATTGCGATTTCGTCGAAGACCTTTCCAATACCGATGACCCGCTTTGGAAGATGTACGATCACCGTGCGTTCATCCGGAGTCTCCACGGTCACGTCGCTTGCTGAAAGGAACTCCTCGGCGACGGGTGCGCCCGTGGCAGGAAGCAGAACGCGCCGAATCGACCACGCAGCGTCTTTTGCCGTGAGGCGGCTGCCATCGGAAAACTGCAGACCGGCTCGAAGCTTGAACACCACCGTCTTGCCATCCGGCGACAGGCTCCAGCTCTCTGCAAGTTGCGGTTCAACCTTTTGCGTCGAGCGATTGAACCGCAGCAGAACGCCGGCCGTGAGGTAGCGAACCAATTCAGATTCCTGGTCATCCACCTTCGCCGGGTCAAAGGTCTTCGGATCGTATCCGATCGTCCAGGCCAATTCGCCCGGGAGTCGCGGCGCTGACTGACCTGCGCACATCGCTGCAAATGCGACGATGAGAACTGCAGCAACGGATTGGACGAATCGCGAGCGGGCACACATAGTCAAACCTCGACGGCAATTGCTTCCAGCAAAAGCAGAATCAAAATCAAAAGAGCGATTGGCAGATAGACCCAGTTGGTCTGCAGCAGCATGGCTGAGTTATCCAGTTCCAGCAGCATGCCGCCCCATGAAGGAAGCGGCTCGCCAATCCCCAGGCCGAGCGCACCAAGATTCGCCTCGGCGATGATGAACGCAGGAATGCAAATTAAAAACTGAGGCATCAACAGCGGAACAAGGTTGGGCAAAACGTGTCGAGCAATCTGCTTGCCGCGCAGCCCGCCCGCGCGCGCTTGCAGCATCCATTCGGAGTTGCGCAAATCCAGCGCTCCCCGATATACAGCACGCGCACAAGCAGGCCAACCTAACGCCGCAAGCACCAGGAATGTGACGGCCGCAGAGTGTGCCGGAGAGGTCGTCAACGGAAGCGCAGATCGAACCATCATCAGTAAAAACAACCACGGCAGTGCAAGAAACACGTCGCACACCAGCATGCCGAGCCTGCCAAGAGTCGCGGGGCTAAACGCAGAAAGCGTACCCACTCCCGCTGCGGCCGCGGTCGTGGCGGCAGCAGCGGCGATTGCGCCCGCCAGGCTAAGCAGGAAAGCCGCCGCAACGCGCACCAGCCGGTCGCGGCCAAGCGCATCCGTACCCGCGGGATGATGCATCGACGCGCCGGCAAGGGGCATCTCGCGATCCTGATTCGAGTAGCTACTCCTAGGTGCAGCCACCACCGCAACCGCGATCAGAACCAGGCCCAGCAACAGCCGCGACGCTATAGGCCTGCCCCTCATGCGCCCTGCCATTCACTGTTGCCATCCGACGCCATTCCGGCGAAGGTCACTGCAATCGCCATGATCATCGTCACCGCGAGCAGCACAGGAAGGTCACGGTTCATCGCCGCATTCCAAGCAAGTTGTCCCAAACCCGGCACGCTGAAAATCACTTCCACGGGCACCAGTGCACTGAGCGCCGTAACAATCGAGAGCGTAGCCAATGCAAGCAATTGAGAAGCGATGCTGGGAAGAATATGCGCCCGCACCAGTCGGAGTGTAGTCAGGCCCTGGGCTCTCGCCTGCAATAAGTGCGGATCACGCCAAGTCTTTCGCAGCAACCGATCGAGAAACTTGAAGTCTCGCGCCGCCAGCAGCAGCGTCATCACCAGCGCAGGACCGCCGCTGCCGGCAACCAAACAGATAGTCGCCATCGCCGCAGTTGGCACAGCCAGCAGAAGGGTAGCCGGGGCTTGCCAAAGCAAACTTGGATTTCGACCCGCACTGGACAGAAGCGATGCGCATAGGGCAAGCATCCACGCAAAGACGATCGCTCGCAGCATCAAGCCGCCAGTTATGGCAAGTCGCGGCATAACCAGGTCGAGAACCGGAACGTCATACTGCCGTGAGAGCCCAAGGCTTCCGTTCGTCCATGCGCTCATTTCCGTGGACAGAATATGCCGCATCGAGTTGCTCCGTCCGGCCTCCGCGGAAAGCTCAGCTCGCGCTCCGTCGCCATAGCGCGCGTCCATCTCGCGCGCATCGCTGAGGTATCCAGGCGCGAAGCGTATCAAAACGGTAGAGCCAATGACGACCAGGCAAACAATCAGAAGCGTCCTCGCGAGCCGCTTCAGCACCGAAACTGCGGACTTCATTGTGCCGCCAGACTTTGCAGTGCGGGTTCAACCTTCACGTCGGTCTCCCCGGTTTTGATGCGGAGAGCTTTCTGCAACGCAGGAGAAAATCTGGACTCGATCGCCTCAAGAATCCGCAGATGCTCTTTTGAGAACGCCGCACTCGCGGCTGAGTAAAGTGCAAGCACTCCAAAGACGGCGCCATCGTGATCGAGCAACGGGACCGACAGCGCGGAACTCGACGCTGTGAGCAAGCTTGTCTCGCAGAGGTAGTTCGGCTCCATAGTCGGGTTTCCGTTCACGATAGGCCGTGCGTTCTCCGCCACCCAACCTGACAGTCCCGCGCCGATTGAAATCTGCCCCATTGAAAACGCTTTAAGGCCGGGACCCTCGATGAACTGCGGCAGGAGCGATTCACCGGACTTCACGTAGACCGCAAAGCAGTCATATGGTATAAGAGGCCGCAGACAACTAGACACCATGGCGCTGATTTCGCGCGCGCTAAGTGAACTGCCAATCGTATGGCCTACTGCTGTGACCGCCGTTGCACTTCGGCTTGCCTCTGCGATCGGTGTTTGCGATTCCGGCTGCGGATTCGCCTGATCGGCATCCGTCATCGCAGCCTGCGCGCTCTTTGCCTGTTCCTTCGCACCGTGCTCAGGCTCGAATCCTGCGCCGGGCGCCGCGCCGCGATGAACGATCAGATCAGTCTTCAGCGGCTCTATCTCTTCAATTTGTTGGCGCGCTTTTTCTTCCAACTCAAGATAATGCTTTTCCAGCAATTCGACAATCTGCGCATCGAACTGTATCCCCGCCCTGGCTTTGACAAATGCCATCGCCTCGTTCAGCGGCATCGCTTTCCGATAAGGACGCTCTGACGCCAGCGCGTCGAAACAATCCACGGCAGTAAGCAGGCGCGCGCCAATTGGAATGTCCTCGCCCTTCAATCCGTCCGGATACCCGCTGCCGTCCCAAGCTTCGTGATGCGACCGCACGATAGGCACCACCGGATATGGAAAGCGAACTCGTTCCAAAATGTCGGCGCCCACCACGGGATGAATCTTCATCTTGTCGAACTCTTCAGGCGTCAGCTTGCCCGGCTTGTTGATGATGTATTCCGGTACGGCCAGCTTGCCGATGTCGTGCAGAAACGATGCGATCAAAAGCGCCTGCATCAGGGATTGATCCAGCCCCATCATCTTTCCCAGTTCCGCAACATAGACGCGGACCCGCAAAAGATGGCGGTGCGTGCCCTGGTCTTTCGCTTCGATGGCCATTGCGAGACCTTCAATCGTCCGCAGGTGCAGCTCCTCGGTATCCTTTGCGTGCTGCTCTCTGTCGCGTACAAAAGCCATCTGCGCGGAGTACGTTCGATAGATCGTATAAACCATCGGAACCAGCAGCAGCGATGTCATCCACCCGACGTTGGCGCCGATCAAATAGGCGGTTACGGCGAGGATCGCCCCTACAATGTAGAACGGCAGAAACCATAGAAAATCCCGGCGCCAAAGGGCAACGGCATCCATTTCCTGGTCCCAGGCGAGAACCAGCGCGAGCGGGATGGTGTTCGAGAAAAAGTAAATCGTTGCCGCAACGGCCAGTGCCGGCGCCACCTGCCAATGCAGCCGCAGCAATGCTGAAAAGCCATGCCACGCCAATGCGGTGGCCGTGGTAACGTTCGAAACGTTGAACAATATCTGAATCAGGGTGAATGGGCGCAATACCCGGATGCGGGATTGAGCAACAACGCTGCAAACTGCCAGGCAAGCTGCCTGAAGCGGCGACAGCTGCAAGATGCCCAGCAGAATGAAGGGGAAATTCAGCGACATCGTGCCTTCGCTCTTCGGCAGTCCCACCTTCATCCCTGAACTGAGAAGGATGGCCGCGAGGTACACGAAAAAATGAAGCCAATGCTGCGCCGGGTGCCCGAGGATCGACCCCAGGCTGGCGATTGCTCCAGCGACTGCCAGGCACACGAGAGCTTTAACGCGAAACGACATGATGCAATCTCAAATTCTTCTCGACGCGGTGGCACACCGTCTTCCCACGTCGTCTTTATCGGCCCCGCACGGAACCTGGAGATGCCCAAATGAACAAATGTTCAGGCTGTACATTACCTTCGTTTCGTCCAAAACCCAATGTGACTTTCGTGGGACTGCTAACCAGAAATGGTTACTTTCGCAATTCGCCCACTTCATCTCTAAGTCGAATGACGAGAGCTTCGCATGCTCTGACCTAAAACCCAATAACTCTTCCAATTGGAAGGTTGAGAGTCTTCGAGCTTCCGCGAACCGATTGAACTGGACCGAATAGAAGGCCAGCTTTCGGCACGAACATGGCGTGGTTAGCCAACGCGGCTGCGTGTAGCTCCGCTTGCCGCAAACGCGTGATGGATAAAAGTTCCTGATTTCGCCTTGATTCCCGCAGATTAAATCCAGCAGGGAACAAGCCCAAGGTGGAGCTTCATGGCGGTGAATCATCTTGGAGTTGGGGCGTCCGGATTCTCTGCGGGTTCCTTCGGTCCAATCAAAAATTGCACCCCGACGTACGCAATCCAGTTGGCCTCGCTATTCTGTCGCGTCACCGCCTGGATGGCCCGTCCGCCCATGAACAGCAGTCGTATATGCCCTTCACGATCGAGAGTTTGCCGTCCGCCAAAGTCCGCAGTTAATTCGCGCTGCTTGGGCAATCCGTTCAATCGGTTTATATCCTGCAGGTCGTAGATCTCCCCGTAGAGCTCCAGCCGGTCGCTGAACTCGTGTCCCGCGATGAGTCCCCGCCCCCATCGGCTCGGAACCAGCTGGTTCCCAAACCAGTGGCCCACTTCGCCGTCAAAGCCAATCGGCCCCACTTTCGCGGTGAACTCGACAGGCAAATAGTACTGCGGGCCATTCTCCACAATTCCCCTGCGCACCGAGCTGGTCGGATTATTGATCGAGGCTTGCGGATACGTCCCAATCGAAAAAAGCATATTCTCGTCGGACTTCTTTTCGCCCGCGCGATGATATTCGTAGGGCCGCCACTTGATTCCTAGCAGCGATTCGCCCAGTCCCATGCGCGTGGTGTTGTTAGGGTCCGTCGCAACCGCGATCGGCAGCTCATACTTCAGCTGGATGCGGTCGCCCCAGCCGTAGTTGATATCGAAATCAGGAACCTCGTAGTAGGCGTTGCCGGGGTTGTGGTTCGCGATCCACCCCAGGTTGATTTCCCAGTGCCGGTTGCCTGGCGTGCCCGGATCATCGGTAATGAACGGAGGACCACCCTGCGCTCGCAGCAGCGACGCGCCGGCAATCAGGATGAGTACCAGGAATAATTGAATGATCCGAAGGATCCGAATGAATGTAACTCTCCTCTGGATGGCTCTCACCTTCATGTTGAGATAGACGCAGTCGAGGCGCATCTTGAATTGTATAGAGAATTACTTGACGAAACTCGACGGAACCACATCCTGCACCGCCTGTTGAAACGACTTCCAACTGCAGGATATGTCGGCCCGGCCGCAGCCCGGCACAAATACGGGCACGCGCTCAGGAGGGCTTTGCACACTCAGTGGGGTGGCATTCCGCATCTGGTCGAGGGTCTGTGCCTCATAAAATGTCCGCACCACGTACTCCCCGGTGTCGTGTCTCTTCCATAATTCAAATAACAGCGCTCCGCCTGGAGGTGTATCGTCGCGCCGGCCGTCGATCAGCCATGACAGGCCCAGTGCTCCGCTTATGTTTGCGAGGTTTGTGTCATGACCCACCAGAATAAGCAGCCGATCTCCAGGTTTGCTGAGCGCGCCCGCGACTGCATGTCCGGCAGTTTCCTGTTCCATGGACTGAAGAATGTGGAACAGCAGGTTCGCGGATTGCACTCGTGCAACATAGCTGGCGCGCTGTGAGATGTCTTCACTCGCTGTGTGCAGCTGCAGAAGTTCACGGAGCTTGTGAATGTCCACGCGGCCCCAGCCCACATTCGCGCCGTCCATGCCTTCGGTGTATTCCAGGAGCAGGTTCTCTGCCATGGTGGAGGCCATGCTGAGAGGCGTATGCAGTTCGACAAGGTGATCGCCCTTGCCCGGCGCAATCGAAGATTGAATATCGAAGATGGATTGAGGTGCTGCCGTGCCGGTACTCGCGCAGGTTGTTCCCGGATTGCAACCAATCAGAACCTGCTGAAGCGCCTCCAACTGTGGGCGGTACGCTTCGGAAATCCCCAATGGATTGCCGCCGATTCTACCGGCGACAGCCGCTGTGGCCAGCAGCTTGTCGGGTTGCCCCACCCCAGCCTCGAGAGAATGAAACAATGGGTCCGGTGTTCCCTCCGCAAGCGCGCTGACCGTGATTATGCAGCCCGGCGCGAGTCCCGCCGCCAACGCCTTGCCAGTCTCGCGCGTGCGTTGATCGGAGTCGGCAATGATCCTGATGTGTTCCGCATCTTCGCAGCCGCTTGCTGCAAAAAGACCCTGAGCGGCAAGCTGTTCGCGGTCGAACGCGCCGAACAGGGTCATTAGATGTGCCCCGTGCTCCGTCAAGTATCCCGGCGGAACGCTCCACGTTGGCCAGGGTTTCACTGAGTATTGATTCAGTTGATCGGTTTTCCCCGTGGGCGAGCGAACCCCATGGCGGCTCACCATCACAACAAACTTCAGCTCCTCATCCTTGGGGCTCACGCTACTCTTCGATGAGTCTGCGCCGGGCGCTTGCGCCTGTATGGCGATCGACGCGCCAACGCAGAGACACAGCGCGAGGTACCGAAAATTGAGTGATAAAATTCGCAGGATCAGCCTCCCTCCGTCAATGCGCCTTGGTCGAATACACGCGAATCTCCGCCGTTTGGCCGCCCGCTCCAGGAACTCCGACATACAGCAGGCTCTGCGCCGGAACAAACAGCGCCGTCTTCGCCCCGGTAGCAGTGTGCGTCACTTCAAGCGGATGGAGGACCCTGGCTGAATCCAGCTGATAAGTATCCACTTCACCATCGCCACTGATCAAATACAGGCGATGGAGCGCGGGGTCGTAGAACAAATCGTCGGCCCCGCCCGCAGACGCCGCGTTTGCCGCTTCCTTGCCGCTCGCCGCATCAAGAGCAAGCAGCGTTCCCGGCTTCCGGCAGCCCACAAACAGCAAGTTATGCTCACCGTCAAACGCAAGCGGCACGTTGTCGGCAGCCGTGGTCAGCTTCCACAGCGCGGTAATTGCCCGGGTGTCCGTACCAATGACAGCCACAACACTGGAATCGGCGATGTTTGCAAAGACATGATGGCTTTGCGGGTCGATCTCCAGAGCTTCCGGATGCGTTGCCACGGGAAGGTTTGCAACCAGGCTGAAGTGCTCGGTATCCACAACCGCGACCCTTGCAGGGTTGGCCGCATCGCCTCCGCCGTGCCCCACAAAGAGCAGGTGATCTGCGTCGTCGTAGACCATGTCGTCCGCGTCGTCGGATAGCTTGATCTTTCCAGCAATGGCCAGCGGAGTTCCCTTGTAAACCAGAAGCTCGCCAAGTGAGCCATCGGCCACATATAGGCTCCCAGTTGCCTCCACCCAGGCCAGCCCATGTGGCTTGCCCAAGCCGCCAATGCTCTGCAGAATTTTTGCCGTTGCCAGGTCAATCACTTCAACCGAGTGGTTTCCAGTTGCCGCGACAAACAAACGACGGCCTGGAATGTCGATCGCAAAATGATCGAACTTTCCGGCAACTCCTGGCAGCGGAATGGACCTTTGCAGCAAAAAAGGCGTCCCCGTCTGCGCGATTGCAGGCAGCGCACAGAGCAAGACGGACGCAAGCGCGATTGAGCGTTTCATTGTCAAACCTTTCATGAGCTTCAGCGCTCTTCGATGCACGCTAACCCAGAACTTCAAAGATGAGAGATTGCGAGCTTGGCAACGTCGCTTGGAGTTACAGAAAAGAATCGGCGATTTCCCCGATCGACGTTACTCACCGCCGCTACTCGCGGTGGGACGTCCAGCGAACACCGCCCGAGTAGGTTGGCTTGTAATATTCGCGCTGTACCATGTATTGAATGCTTCCGTTGTAGAATCCGAAGACCGCGTTGTTCATGTTCTCTCCAATACCGATCACCGTAAAGCCCTTGCCGAGATAGTAGCTAGCCTTGGCATCCACTTGTGTATGAGCGTAGAAATAGTTATCGCCAAAGGGTCCGGTGACCCCAAATGGAACGGCTCCCGGCCCTGTGCTCTGATATTGATACGCGTAGATGTTTGCCCCGTTGTGCGAGACACCCACCGATACCAGTGCCCGTCTTGTGGCGTATGCGGGTCCAACATTCCAGGACAAAGGCGCTTGCCCTACGAGCTGTGGAGTGTCGGTGCGTCCAGTCAGGTTGTAATTCTTCGATTCGGTGTAAGTCACGTTGGCATCGATGCGGGCGCCGCCCAGAACACCGGGCAGATAATTCAGATGCTGTTGATATGCGAACTCGACGCCCTGTACATGAGCGTGATCCCCGTTAACTTCCTGAAAGACCAGGTCTCCCGCATATGCTTGCGAGAGCGGAGAGCCGGTGGCGGGGATGATCGATTGCTGACCGTAAATAGGGCGGCTGAGCTCTTTGTAGAAATAACCCGCTTGAATCATGCCGATGGATGGCAGATATCGCTCATAGAGAACATCGTAGTCGTTGGCGTGTTCCGCTACCAGCGCAGTGTTTCCAATGTTGATGGTATAGGGCGCCGTCGACTGGTCTTCCGTGACGTAGGGCACCAGTTGGTAAGGGTCTGGCCTGGAAATGCCCCGTCCGTAGACGGCGCGAACGTCAGAACTGTTATCGATTGCGTATCGAACTTGCACGCTCGGCAATGGGTTCACATAGGATCCGCTGCCGCTCTCAGGCGTTGTTGACACGTAATTTCCGTTCGCGTCGTTTACCACCAGATAGCCGGTGTCGGAGGTTCGCGTTCCTTCAAATCTGAGCCCGGTTTGGAGATGGAAGCGGGAGCCGAACTGGATCGTATTCATGATGTAGCCGGCCGAAACTCTCTCCTGCAAGTTATAGTTGCCGGCGTCTGACTGGAGACGTGTCGTGCCTTCGTCCAGCGTGTACGCCGATGGGTTCGCCGCCAGATCCGCGGTAAGCAATTCGAAGCTGGTCACAGGGCCCAGGTGATAGGTTCCACTATAAAAATGAGGGTTGGTAAATGTGCCAAGATATTGCGTCATCGCTGTGCCGTTGTTCGAATCGTACTCGGGCGAAAAGGCATCCTGCCCTTTGTGTTCATTGCGAAATTGCCCGCCAAACTCCACAGTCGAAGCATGGGTTCCCAGGTGGTAGTTGATTCCCATCGCGCCGCCTGCTTGCAGATTGAGCTGAGTCGCCTGTCCAAATGTCAAATCAATCGTGTCAAGGGCGTACTGGGATGGATCGAAGATAGCGTTGCCCGCAACATCGCAGGTGTACTGCGGCCGGAATTGGCTCGGCCCAGGAAAGTAGTCGCAGTCTTTACCGGCCTTGGTTTTGAACTCCGCGCCGGGGTTGCCCGCGGCTCCGCCGAAACGGGAATGCGAAACAGCAACCTGATACCTCAGAAATGAATGATTGAAGACCTGGTTGCCGCCAAGTGCGAGATCCGAAATTTGCAGGTTAGGACGGCGGACGCTGGTCTTATATTTCGCTTTGTCCTCTTCTGCCAATTGATAGGCAAACTTCTGGCCATAGTCCCTGAAGTTGGAGAAGAGTCCATGCACGTATAAGTCCGAGCCCTCACTGAGCTTGTAGTCCAGGCTGCCTGCCGTACCGTAGCGGGTTCGATTGTAGAGGTACTGTTGAAGATAGATATTGTCGAAAGAGAGTGCTCCGTTCGGTCCGTCGAGATCGGGCACGGGCTCCACGTCGTCGATGCCGCGATTGTTCAGGTCGTAGCTGTAGCCAATCATGAACCCAAACTTTTTGGCCGGACCAAACCGCATGCCTGCGGATGAATTGATAAGGAATACGGGCCGGTTGCCGTCGATGGGCGTGTTGCCATCCTGGCCCTCGAAAACAAGCGAGAGCTTATCCGATGTGGCCTGCTTGATCCGCAGATCGACGGAGCCTCCTATCGCGTCCCCGTCCTGATTAGCCGACAGTGTTTTGTTAATTGCGACCGAGCCCACCAGGTCCGCGGGAATGGTGTCCAGATCGACTTGGCGAACCTCTGGATCTGGCCCTGGAACAATCACTCCGTCGATGGTTGTATTGCTCAGCCTGGGCTCAGTTCCCCTGATTTGGACATACTGTCCTTCACCCTCGTTGCGCTGCAGTGTAACGCCAGGCATTCTGCCGACAGCATCGGCGATATTGGCGTTGGGCAGGCTTTGAATCTGAGTATCGGTTTGAACATTCAGGATATTTTCAGACACCCGCTGTTCGTTGACCGCGGCGGCATCGCCCTCTAGGCTGGCATTCACTACAACCTGCTGATTTGTCGAGCTGACCTTCATAGTCGTGTTCAGCAATGTTACCTTTCCGGCCGTGACCTCAACGGTGGTAACCGAAGTAGCGAATCCGACGTACGAGATCGTCACCGTATAGGTTCCCGGCTTGACATTCGGAATCGAAAAGCTGCCATTCGCATCCGACGCCACTGTTGTCGATGTCGGATCCAATACGATTCGCACGCCCGGAAGTACTGCACCGGTCGCATCTATTATGGTTCCGCTCACGCTGCCAGTGGCTTCCCCTGGGCTCTTGTCGGCTGTTAGGGCAACGCTGAATGACGGTGCAAAAAGCAAAATCCAAAGTATGGTGGCTTTCGTCGACATATTTTTTCTCCTGGTGCATGGAGGTTGGAAATTCGCACGAACCCAGAGCCACGGTCGGCGGCCTACTGGCTGGACTTTACGTCGCCTCGTTAAAGCCTCGTTAACAGCGAGGTGAAAATTTCCTAAGGTTGAGAGCTGCACCGCCAAATGTGAAAGTGCGATGAATTTCGTCCCGTCAGCGCGCTTCTTACCCGTAAATCGGGCATACGCTGTGGATTACGAGGCGTATGCGAACACTCATTATTGAGGACGAGCCGCGCATGCTGGAGCTGCTGCGCATGGGGCTTTATGAACACGGCTTCACCGTCATGACGGCGCCGGATGGAGAAACGGGTTTGGAAATTGCGACCGCGCATGCATTCGACGCCGTGGTGCTCGATATTGGCCTGCCGCGCATGGATGGCTACAACGTGATGCTGGCGCTCCGTGCACGTGCGCGCATGACGCCGGTGTTGATGCTGACGGCGCGCGACACTGAAGACGACATTATCCGCGGACTTGACCTCGGTGCAGACGACTATCTGACCAAGCCATTCTCGTTTCCTGAATTTGTTGCACGCCTTCAATCCATCGCTCGCCGTCCTAGGGAAAGATCAGGCGCAACCATCGAGGTTGATGACGTCGTGGTCGATCTGCTTCGTCACACCGTAACCCGCAATCTGAAAAGCATTGACCTCACCCGCACAGAATTCCTGCTCCTGGCATGCCTTGTGCGCCGGGCAGGCCAGTGCGTGCCCAGGCAAACGGTGATGGATTCCGTGTGGGGGCCGGATCATGCGGTGGGACCGACCACGCTCGATGTGCTTGTCAACTCTCTGCGCACCAAATTCGACGTGGCTTATTCCAAAAAGCTCATCGGTACAGTGCGCGGTTCAGGTTATATATTCATTCGCGAACCCGTCCGGCAATGGAGCAATGCGCAATGAAGTCACTGCCCATTCGAATTCGACTGACGCTCTGGTACTTTGTCATGTTCGCCACAGCAGCGGCCCTTTTGTGCGTAGCCAGCCTCCTGATGCTGCAACGATGCGTGGATCAAGGCGAATACCACGAACTCCAGGAGCGCGCGGAAGATGTACAACTCCTTCTCGGTCACGCCGACCCTGCACTCACCTTGCAGCAGCTTGGCAATCAGCTCAGCGCTATCTATGAATTGAAAGACGATGGCAAATATCTGCAGATACGCGACGAACGAGGCAACTGGCTCTTCCGCTCCAAGCGCATGATCGCGGAAAACCCCGATCTGCCCGCTCCCGATCTGCTGCCACAGACCGGCCAGGTTGCCGATTTCCACCAGGGTACGCGCTACGTGCGAGTACTGGCCTATCCCATCGCAGCGCGAGGTATGCGATATTCGGTGCAGACCGGCATTGCCCTCAACAAGCCCATGGTGTTGGTGGCAAATTTTCGCAACAGCTTGCTGCTGCTGGCTCCGGTGGTGATTCTGCTCGCTGCCGTTGGCGGACACGTGATGAGCCGCAAGGCGCTCAGGCCCGTAGCTCAACTGGCCAGCGAGGCGCGCCGCATCAACGACCGCAATCTCGACATCCGCCTGCCCGTCCCGCGCGCAGCCGATGAAATCTCCGATCTATCGCGGACGTTAAACCAGATGTTGGAACGAATCGACAAGGCCTTCGCCAGCGTGCGAACGTTTACCGGCAACGCCTCGCATGAATTGCGAACTCCCATTGCGCTGTTGCGCACTGAAATTGAGGTTGCTCTTTACCGCCCTCGCGATAGCGAAGAGTATCGCGCCATTCTCGGCCGCCTGCATGCGGAAACCGTGCGCATGACCACCCTCGTGGAAAACCTTCTCTCCCTGGCCAGGGCTGACGGTGGCGCCGAGGCGATTGCCCTTGCTCCCATTCAAGTCAACGCAATCTTCCGTCAGATGAGCGACGCGTGGAATTCTGCAATGAAGAGGGCCATGCTTGATTTCCGCGTGGAGACCCCGGACCAGAATCTGTTTGTATTGGGCGACAAACATGGCGTTTCACGCTTGCTGTCGATCCTGCTTGAGAACTCAAGCAAGTACACGCCTCCCGGCGGCGCAGTCCGGCTGTGCGTCACCATGGAGGACGAACGTATCACACTTTCCGTTGCGGACACCGGAATTGGAATCGCGCCTGAGCACACGGAAAGGATCTTCGACCGCTTTTACCGTGCGTTGTCGGAAAGCGAGTCTTTCCCCGAGGGCTCGGGCCTTGGGCTTTCCCTGGCCAAATGGATTGCGGAGCGTCACGGCACTCGGTTGCGTGTGCAAAGCGAAGTTGGGAAGGGAAGCCGCTTTTCATTTGCACTCGAAAGCGCATCTGTCGATCATTCAGCCTTCGAAGCAATCGATCCGATAGGCGCAACACCCGAAGAGATGCCAGCCTCAATGTAATTCGTGCGTCCGCTCCGCAAAGCTGACCGCACAGAGTCGCATAAAGACTCATGAGGATATCCCGCAAAACCATATCGATTTTAGGGTATCCTCATGCGGCCCTCACAGTTGCCGTCCGAAGATCGTTCAACATGCATTAGAAAAGCGTTACACCGCTGTCTTTCCTGGGCGAAAAACGGCCAGTGGAAAATTGCGCCTAATTGGTCGAAGCGCTTTGGAGCTTATTAACTCACTGCAAAAACCTTTCGGTTCCCTTATGTTGTGCGGCGTAACAATCTCAGATGAGGGGAATCGGACCTACCGGATACTCCTCTTTGGGAGCCAACGCACCTTCACCCGACGAGAAACGTCGAGGAGATTGAATTCATATGAAGACTAATTTCAGGATGGCCATCCTTCTAGGAGTTGCATTATGCGGGTTTGCCGTGAAGCTTACGTGTCAAGCTCAAAGTCCATCGCCAAGCCAGGACAAGAATGCTGTTTCCAATTCATCAACCGTGATGGGTTCCGTCCAATCCGCTATTGTCGAATACCCTGCTGTGGAAGGGCCCGAAACCGCAGCGGCGCAGCCCGCAAACGATTCAACTTCTTCAACTTCGGCGGCTAGTACGGCGACCGCGAAGAAAGACGCCGCTGCGTCGGATTCCACCTCAACTTCCGCGGCTCCAGGCACAGCTTCGGTGACGCTCAGGAACGAGGCGGTTATCAAAGAGCTCGCCGAAATGAAGAAGCAGTTCGCGCAGATGCAAGACGAAATGAAGGCGCGGATTGCAAAGCTTGAGTCTGAACTCGACACAGATGGCGCGACCGGTGACTCGATGTCCGCGGAGCGGGACGCCGGCGCATTGCGTTCGGCCGAGACGGGTGACACCAATGGTTCGCTGGCGGTCGGCCAGGCCGCGGCCCCAGCTGCCGCGGCCGCTGCTCCGGCCACACCCGAGTTCGACGCGCAAGTCACCACCAAAGGCGAGCCATTCCCCGGCGATTGGACATGGCTCAACAGCAACGGGCACCAGACGGACAGCCCGATGAGCACCAAATACTTCACGCCGGAGTTCCGCGCCGACGCCAATTACATTCTGGATTACAACCACCCCAAGGATGACACCATGGGCGGCGCGACCGAGAGCTTCCGTTCGGACGAGTGGCAGCTTGAACAACTCAGTATCGGCGGCGACATCCGCATCAACAATGTCCGCGGGCGCATTCTCACCATGGACGGTTTGTTTGCCACCACCACTCCGCGCAACGATGCAAGCCCCAATCGCGGTGCGTGGGATCTGGCAGGAGCCTACAAATACATCTCCGAGGGGTGGGGCGGTTATCACTGGGATGTAGCCCACGGCCTCAACGTGGATGCCGGTATCTTCGTCTCCTACATCGGCCTCTTCAGCTACTATAACTTCGACAACTGGACCTATCAGCCATCGTTCGTTTCCTCCAATACACCATGGTTCTTCAACGGGCTTCGCATCCAGTATTTTCCGACTGCGAAGCTTAAAATCGAGCCGTGGATCATCAACGGCTGGCAGTCCTATGCACGTTACAACGGCAAGCCTGGGCTGGGCGGACAAATCCTTTGGCGCCCCAAGCCCTACCTGGACTTTGTCTGGAACAACTACGGTCTGGGTGAAGACGATGCCGGTTTCCCTGGCCGTTCGCGCGTCCACGCCGACTACAGCGGACAATTCAAGCTGTACGACAAGCCCGCCAACTTTCTGGACAAGATTGCTATGACCGTAACCGGCGACGCGGGATGCGAATACGGAGGCGGACCTGCCGTAGGCTATTACAACCCGCAAGGGCTCTCGCCTGAGACGGGCACGGCCGACACCTATGCAGGTGGCGTCAACTGCCATAACAGCCATGACGGAAAACCGAAGCAGGCGTTCATTGGTTGGATGGCGTACCAGCGCTTCTGGTTCAAGAAGGACCTCTATGCCGTGACCCTCGGTGGCGGCCAGATGAACAATCCTGGCCGATACCTCACGCTGCTGCCGCCCATCAACGGTGCTACAGCTATTACCGGCACACCGTACTTCACCGAGAATGCGGGCGATCGGTCTCAGATGCACGACGGGACTATCACCTTCGATTACATGCCGAGCCAATTCATCACCTTCACGCTGGAGGAAGGCTATCGCTATTCCGATGTGCCTTACTGGACCGGTCGTGGCGGCATCACGCCTCCTGGCGGCATCAACGGAAACGCAGCGCATTATCAATGTGCCGGTGGAGGTGACTCCGGTTACGGATATGGCAACACGATGCTCGCGGCTGTGGCCTGTGCCGGCGCTGGCGCCGATCCCGCCACGGCTCTATGGTGGCCTGACCTGCGTACCAACCAAACCAACACAACGCTGGCAATCAAGGTCAGGTTTTAATCGGCGTTGTCCAGCGGCTGGGCCTATGGTCAGCGAACAGAACAAACAAAAAGTGTATGAGCGGCGTCGGATTGATTCAAATTCCGGCGCCGCTCCGCACCTCTAAAACATCCAGTGCAACAACCTTCTGCTGACCAGGATTCGGTCAAGCTCAACTTACAAGCATCGGCGCACACCCGACGAGTTACCCAACCTCCGGAATAACTGGGTTGGAAGTCACCTGTCGATCCTGGCTAATAACGCGGAAGCATGCATAACTTACCTTTGAAGTTAGCTAAATCCCCGTAACTCCTTTACGAACCGGGTAATTCCTCATAGCTTTTTTACGACCCCTTTATTCATTTCGAGCAATGCTTTGGATAGGAATAAGTGACAGCAACATCCGGAACCGCTGTTGAAGTCTTGCCGAGAGGTCCGGCGGCAAACCGGTGTCCGCGATTGAGACGCAGGGCGATGCGAAAAGGGGCGTGAGAATCGTATGCTGAAGAACAATTTCAGATCTGGACTGATGCTGATGGCGATTACCGCATGCCTTACCGCCGTCGGTTGCAAGACCGACAAGGTAAATGCGGACTCGGAGGCGCCGCCACCGGCCAAGGTAATTTCCGGGGTGGACGTCTCCTTTTTCGCGGTCGAGCATCCGGAGCAGTATCCGATCGTAACAGCGATCGAATACCAGGCACAGTCTCAATTGCCCGTGACCGGCACCGTATTTCCTGACATCGCGCGAACTGTTCCGGTGATTTCGCTTGCCTCCGGCCGCGTTGTGGACATCCGCGCTCGACTTGGCGACGCAGTAAAGAAGGGCCAGCTCTTGCTGCGCATTCGCAGCGACGACATTTCGGGAGGCTTCGACGCATACCGCAAGGCTGTCTCCGATGAGCTCCTTGCGCGCAAACAATTGGATCGGGCGAAGCTGCTGTATGAGCACGGAGCCATTGCGCAGGGAGACCTGGAGGTCGCGCAAGACGGCGAGGACGACGCCAAGACAACCCTCGATACCGCCACTGAGCATCTTCGCCTGCTCGGCAGCGATCCCGATAACCCGAAGGGAATTGTCGATATCTTCGCCCCGGTTTCCGGCGTAATCACCGATCAGGAAGTGACGAACGCGGCGTCCGTGCAGGCCTACTCTGCACCCAACCCATTCACCATTTCGGATTTAACCTCCGTGTGGATCGTCTGTGACGTCTACGAGAGCGACATGGCCAGCGTGCGCGTCGGCCAACCCGCCGACATCAAACTGAACGCCTATCCGGACAAAGTTCTCAAGGGCGCGATCAGCAACATCGGCTCGATTCTCGATCCCAATATCCGCACAGCGAAGGTCCGTATTGAGGTGGCCAATCCGGGCGAGATGATGCGGCCGGGCATGTTCGCCACGGCCACTCTGTTCGGCAACCAGAAGCGAACCTACACGGCTGTCCCGGCGTCCGCGATTGTGCATCTGCACGACCGCGATTGGGTCTTCATCCCTGCTCAAGAGAAGTTTAAGCGGATTCAGGTCGTCAGTGGCGAACAGTTGCCGAACAGCATGCAGGAGATTCTGTCCGGTTTGCAGCCGGGCCAGCAGGTCGTGACAAACGCGATCAATCTCCAAAATGTAATCGACAATGAATGACGCTCGACTCCGGGACCCGAGGAAGAACGCATGATTC
>Ga0210388_10000364_pt1 | contig 38204 bp, 31 predicted proteins | sample IncBWC19OmetaG_FD_155485 | JGI IMG/M metagenome (GOLD analysis project Ga0210388, IMG submission 155485) | Forest soil microbial communities from Barre Woods Harvard Forest LTER site, Petersham, Massachusetts, United States - Inc-BW-C-19-O ...
AAGAAAGCTCGATACAACTGAAAAACATCGCGCAGCACGATTACGGCAGGATATTTTGCAGGCTTATCGAAGCGGGGACGAGATGGGGTTTAAGATCGCTTTACTCGCCGGCGGCTGGAGCGAGGACTCGGCTGAGTTTGCTGCCGCTTTGAAGAAATTCCGCGACGCGGTTTCCCAGCGCCCGTCAAAATAACATGGATTCGATCGAGCCGCGCATTGCGCTCTTCCTCAGGGAACCGTTCGAGTCCCTTCTCGATTGCTTGCGCTAGCTCTTCGACTATGCTCGGGACCTTGACGTTGATTTCCTTTTTCTTGGGCATCATGCTCTTCCAGGCCCGAACGCGGGCACGCTGCATCTGCAATGACCATACTACTATGGCTCAGCCTGGAATCGCTTCCCTGATTCAAGGATCGGACCCGCACTCCATTGCCCCCATCTCGTCCATACCGGTTTCATTGACATGAACGCAACCCGGCGAGTATCCTTTTAAAGTTGCAGCGCGCCTCGAAACGCCCGCAGCATTGTCCCGAAAGACCGCTCGGCGGTTAACCTCCTTGTTGGAACCCTGTCTGGGAATTCGCAAGGAATCTTATCGACGTTTTGCGTTATCCCGGCATAGCCGGGCTGGACAGAATAGAAGTTATCTTCCGGAGGCCAATAACCATGTTTTCCGACCACGACAACCAATCTTCAGCAGCCGCAGCAGCACCCGCACCTGATTCAGAACCAACTCAAAAAACCACTTCAGATGAAGTGAACCCGGCGCAAGCAAGCGCGCCCGAGCCGATGGCGCAGGCAAGCGACGCTGGCGCGGATTCGCACGATCACTCGGCTGCTCCTGTCGAAACCCCGCAAGAACAAGCCAAAGCCGCGGAAGCTCCAGCCGCAGCGGAAGCGCAAGCAGCGACCGCTGCACCTCCAGCGGACGCTGAAGCCACAGCCGCCGCCGAAGAAGCAGCCGGCTCAGAAGAGATGAGCAAGCTGATGGAGCAGTATGACGAGCAGCACGAAGCTGCCTCGCAAAACGAAATTATCGAAGTAAAGGTTGTCGCCTATACGGAACACGGCGTGGTCGTGGACCTCGGCGGAAAGACCGAAGGCCTCATCCCCGCCGCGGAATTCTCCGAGACGGACATTCCGCGCCCCGAGCCCAACGCCACCATCGAAGTCCAGCGCACTGGCGAGCACAAAGACGGCTTCACGATTCTCTCGTATCAAAAAGTTCTTCGCCGCCGCACCTGGGAAAAGATCGAAGCAGCCTACAAAGCCAAAGAAACCATCACTGGCAAAGTGGTCGACCGCATCAAGGGCGGTCTCGTTGTCGACATCGGCGTCCGCGCGTTCCTGCCCGGCTCGCAATTCGATCTGCGCCCAACGCAAAACCTCGACGACCTCACCGGCACCGAAGTTCAAGTCCGCGTCACAAAGCTCAACCGCCGCCGCGGTAACGTAGTTGTCAGCCGCCGCGCTCTTCTCGAAGAAGAGCTGCACGCCAAGCGCGCCCAGCTAATGGAAACCCTCACCGAAGGCCAAGTCGTCCACGGCCACGTAAAGAACGTCACCGAATACGGCGCCTTCGTCGATCTCGGCGGCATCGACGGCCTGCTCCATCTCACGGACCTCAGCTGGGGCCGTGTGAAGCATCCTTCTGACGTTGTGAAGCCGGAGCAAGAGCTCGACGTCATCATCCTCAAGTTCGACAAGGAAAAGCAGCGAGTTTCCCTCGGCCTTAAGCAACTCATGCCCGATCCTTGGGTCAACGCCTCCGAAAAATATCCCGCTGGCGGAAAAGTTAAAGGCAAAGTCGTTGGCATCGTCGACTATGGCGTCTTCGTCGAACTCGAGCAAGGCATCGAAGGCCTCGTCCACGTCACCGAGCTGAGCTGGTCCAAAAAGGCCCAGCATCCGTCGAAGCTTTTCAAAGTTGGAGACGAAGTCGATGTCGTTGTCCTGGACATCAAGCCCAGCGACCGACGTGTCTCCCTCGGCATCAAGCAAGCTCTTCCCGATCCCTGGCTCCTCGTCGCGGATAAATATCCGGTTGGGACCATCGTCACCGGGAAAATTCGCAATATTGCAGAGTTTGGCGCCTTCGTTGAAATCGAAGAAGGCTTTGACGGCCTCGTACACGTCGGCGACGTTAGCTGGACCGAGCGCATCAAGAATCCGCACGAAGTTTTTAAAAAGGGCGAGCCCGTCACCGCCAAAGTGCTTAAGATCGACCCCGAGAACCGTCGCGTCTCCTTGGGCATCAAACAGGTGAACGACATCTGGGGCGAATGGTTCAAGCAGCACAAAGTCGGCCAGATCGTGAAGGGCAAAGTTTCGCGCATCGCCACGTTCGGTGCATTCGTGGAACTGGGCGACAACATCGAAGCTCTCTGCCACAACACGGAAATCGAGGAACGCAAGCGCCGAGACGAAGGCCATTCACCTATGCACCGCACCTCGACCGGTCCGCTCAAGAGCGCCGGTCCGCTCGAGCCGGGCAAGGAGTACGATTTCAAGATCATCAAAATCAGCCCGGAGACGCGCCGCATCGGTTTGAGCTATCGCGCCGCCGCCAAGCAGATCGAACGCAAGGAAATCGAACAGTATCGCTCGACGTCCACATCGAAATCTTCTTCGACGGCGACGATTGGCGACGCGCTCAAGTCCAAGTTGTCGGCACGGTAAGCTCACTCGACAGCAGGGGCCACAGGCACGCGAAAAGCTTTTTTGTAACAACCGGTCTGCGCTTCTCAGAGCGCACCGCCGATAAAGCATCAGGGGCAGCACAATTTCATTTACCTGCGGGTCAATTTAATGATAGGAAGAGGGTCAACCGGGCGCGTTCGGCTCCTCTAAACCGTTTCGCACCAAGAACCTGCGGCTGCTGATACACTGGCTCTGCAACGAGGCATAGGCACGATGACCAAGCAACTGACGCTGACGAAGGCCGACCTCATCGAAGAGGTGCTGCGCATCACCGAACTCCCCCGCAAGGAGTCCGAGACCATCGTCGAGACCATCTTCGACAGCATCATCGAGTCCTTGCAAAACGGCGACAAGATCGAGATTCGCGGCTTCGGCAGTTTCAGAACACGCCAGCGTCGCGGCCGCATAGGACGGAACCCAAAAACGGGTGAGAAGGTCGAAGTCCCCCCAAAGAAAATTCCTTTCTTCAAGCCCAGCAAAGAACTCAAAGATTTTGTAAACACCTCAGAAGCAGCAGCCTCGGCAGGAGCAACCTCAGCCGCGCCAGCTTCCGGCGACGCCAAGCACCCTTAGGTAGCACAGGCACTCTTGCCTGTGCTCTTCGATGTGGCATTGGCGCGCGAGTGCCCCACCCTCGTTTTCTGAGGGTGGGTCTTATCTTTTCCGAAATAATCAACTAATCGTCACCGTACGGCCGTCGGAAGCCCGTGCGACGCGCGCCGCGAATTGCGCTATGCTGTGCGCGCAACTTTTCTTGAGGACGCCTGTCGATGGACTATCTCTGGACACCCTGGCGCTACCAGTACATGGAGCAAGTGACGGCCGGAAAGCAACCTGATTGCATTTTTTGCGACGCCGTCGCGCGCAACGACGATGAAAACACGCTGATCGTCTATCGCGGCGCCAAAATATTCGTTATCCTCAACCGTTTTCCGTACACCTCAGGTCACGTGATGATCGTTCCTTACGCGCACGTAGCCGAACTCAGCCTCTGCGATCCCGGCGCCCTCGACGAAATGATGCTACTCGCGCAGCGCATCGAAAAGGTTTTCCAGCAAAATTACAAACCCGACGGCATGAACCTCGGCATGAACCTCGGACGCGCCGCAGGCGCCGGCATCGCCGGCCACCTCCACCTCCACGCTCTCCCACGCTGGTTCGGCGACTCCAACTTCATGACCGTGGTCGGCGAAACCCGCGTCCATCCCGAAGATCTCAGCATCACATATCAACGCCTCCGCAAAGCCCTATCCATCCAGCCGTGATTCGCTCGCACATGTCCCGTAGGGGCACGGCATGCCGTGCCCGTCTTCGGATGGCACCATTCCCACCGCGCATCGTCCTACCGAGCAAAGCGAGGAATCTGCTTTTCTTTTCTCCGTGTCCTCTGCGCCCTCTATGTAAATCTTTTTCTCCTTCTGCGCTAAACTAATCCCACCCATGAATCTCGATCTCACCGAAGAACAATCTCTCCTCCAAAGAACCGTTCGCGAATTCGCCGAATCCGAAGTCCGTTCGCTCGCGAAAGAGCTCGACGAAACCGGCCACTTTCCCCGCGCCACATTTCAAAAGGCCGCCGAACTCGGCCTCACCGGCATCGCTCTCCCCGAATCCGAAGGCGGTGCCGGCTTCGATCACATCGCCTACACCATCGTCATCGAAGAAATTTCCCGCTGCTGCGCCTCCACCGGCGTAATCCTCTCCGTCCAAAATTCTCTCTACGGCGATCCCATCCATCGCTACGGCACCGCCGAACAAAAAAAGAAATTCCTCGAACCCTTCGCGCGCGGCGAAAAAATTGGCTGCTACGCCCTCACCGAACCCCAAGCGGGCTCCAACGCCGCGGCCCTCCAAACCAAAGCCGTCCTCCACGGCGACAGATACGTCCTCAACGGCACCAAAGCCTGGATCACCAACGGCGGCGCCGCCGACGCCGCCATCGTCTATGTCAATACGCATCCCGAAAAAGGCGAAAAAGGAATCACCGCGCTAGTCGTCGAAAAAGGCACTCCAGGTTTCAAAACCGGCAAGGAAGAAAAAAAGCTCGGCATCAGCGCCACCGCCTGCTGCGAATTAATTTTCACCGACTGCGAAGTCCCCGCCGCCAACCGCATCGGCAACGAAGGCGAAGGCTACAAAGTCGCGCTCTCCACGCTCGACGGTGGCCGCATCGGCATCGCCGCGCAAGCCACCGGCATCGCCCAGGGCGCCTTCGAAGCCGCGCAAAAATACGCGAAAGAACGCCTCGCCTTCGGCCATCCCATCGCGCAATTCCAAGCCATCCAATTCATGCTCGCCGACATGGCCACCGAACTCGACGCCGCCCGCCTCCTCGTTCGCAAAGCCGCCTGGAAACAAGATACAGGCGCCCGCTTCAGCATGGACGCCGCCATCGCCAAACTTTTCGCCAGTGAAATGGCCACCCGCGTCACCCACAAAGCCATCCAAATCCACGGCGGCAACGGCTACAGCCGCGAATATCCCGTCGAGCGCAACTACCGCGACGCCCGCATCACCGAAATCTACGAAGGCACCAGCGAAATCCAGCGTCTAGTCATCTCCTCCTGGATCCTCCGCTCCTAATTCCTTTCCTGTCATCTTGAACGCAGTGAAGGATCGAGGCTTGCTCGATCAGTACGGAATGCGGCAGATCTGCTGCCGCTTTTTTTCGTGCCTCTCGTTGCACTCTCCGATCGTCGGTTGCCAAAACCAACGCCAAAGAAGTAACTTATCCGGCGCTCTGTGCGCAAGAGGGAGGCCTTCATGGACAAAGATAAGAATCGCACCCACGCCGAAAATTTGCTTGAGACTCCGCAGCTCCACATGAGCCGTCGCAACGCAATCCGCGGAGCCGCCACTCTCGCCGGAATCGCAGCCTCCGCAGTCTTGAACTTACCTCTCTCGGCCGACGATGCAAAAAAAATCTCGCCCAAATCCGCACCCAAACCTCCCATCGTCGCCAACGACGAAAACGCCATCGTCGAAACCACTGCCGGCAAAGTACGCGGCTACACCAGCAACGGAATCTACACCTTCAAAGGAATTCCTTACGGCGCGACCACTGCCAGCAAAGCGCGTTTCCTGCCGCCCACGAAGCCAAACCCGTGGACCGGCGTCCGCAGCTCCATGCAATACGGCTATGTTTGCCCGCAAGGCCCGCGCGGCGGCTGGGCCAATGACGAAGAAGCTTGGATGTTTTCCTGGGACGACGGCATTCCCGCCGAAGATTGCCTCCGCGTAAATATCTGGGCTCCCGCGAACGACAATAAAAAACGCCCCGTGATGGTCTGGCTCCACGGCGGCGGCTTCCAGGCTGGTTCGGGTCAGGAGTTAAAGTCCTACGACGGCGAGCGCCTCAGCCGCCGTGGTGATGTGGTAGTCGTCAGTCTCAATCACCGCATCGGCGTGCTTGGTCACTTGAATCTCGCCGCCTACGGCGAGCCCTATGCCAGCTCAGCGAATCTAGGAATGCTTGACCTTGTCGCCGCACTCGAATGGGTGCGCGACAACATTACAAATTTCGGCGGAGATCCTGCGAACGTCACCATCTTCGGTCAATCCGGCGGCGGCGGAAAAGTCAGTACCCTCATGGCCATGCCCACCGCCAAAGGTCTCTTTCATCGCGCCATCGTCCAGAGCGGCTCCATGACCCGCGGCTCCAGCGTCGAACGCTCCGGCAAAATCGCCGCCGACGTTCTCGCCGAACTAAACTTGAGCGCTTCGCGAGTCGCTCAGCTCCAGGACTTGCCTTACCAAAAATTGGTCGAAGCCGGTGGTGCAGTCCAGCGCAAAAACGCGCGCCCCGGCCTGCCCAACATTCGCAGAATGGCCGACACTCTGGTGTGGGCGCCGGTCGTCGACGGCACCGTCCTCCCCCGCCATCCTTTCGATCCCGACGCTCCCGCTCTCTCCGCGCAAGTTCCCATGCTCGTCGGAACCGTCCTCAACGAATTCCTCAACGGCATCAATCATCCCGAATACGAAGTCATGACCATGGACGAAGTAAAAAAACGCGTCGGCGATATGTATGGCGATAAAAGCGCACAGATCATCGAAGTTTTCCAGCAAGCTCACCCGAAGGAAAAGCCGTTCGATATTCTTTCGAGGATCGCCGCTTCCAATGTGCGTCAAGGAGCCGTGACCCAATGCGAGCGCAAAGCCGCACAAGGTGCGGCGCCAGCCTATTTATATTGGTTTACATGGAAGACCCCGGTGTTGGACGCCAGACCGCGCGCTTTCCATTGCGCCGAACTTGCGTTCTGCTTCGACAATGCCGAGCGCTGCGAAAACATGACCGGCAATGGCGCCGAAGCGCAGCATCTCGCCGCCCAAGTCAGCGAAGCATGGATTCACTTTGCCCGCACCGGCAATCCAAACCACGCCGGCCTACCCGCATGGCCCGCCTTCACCGCCGACAAATGCCCCACCATGATCTTCGACACCCCGTGCGAAATGAGAAATAATCCCGACACGACGGAACGCAAAGCCACCGACCAAACGTAGCGCCGCCAGTAGCACAGGCACTCTTGCCTGTGCGCTTCTCAATCGGCGCTTTAGCGCGGCCACCCCGATCCAGTTGACGTCCCGCGCAATTCTAAGCAACATCTCTCTCGCACAATTGAGCCGCAATCCTTCCAGCTCATGGAGCCATCATGTCTAAATTTCCCAGTTTCGATCTCACCGGCCAAGTCTCTCTCGTCACCGGAGCTGCCCGCGGACTCGGCCGCGCCATCTCTCTCGCCTTGGCCAACGCCGGCTCCGACATCGCTCTCGGCCTACGCGACGTGAGTGGCGCATCCGATCTCATCGGCGAAATCCAATCCATGGGCCGCAAGGCTTTGCCTCTTCAAATGGACGTTACCGATCTCGCGCAAATCTCGGGCGCCATTCAAAAAGCTGCCGATCATTTCGGAAAGCTGGACATTCTCGTCAACAACGCCGGCAACGGCACCAGTGGCCTCGCGCTCGACGTCAACGAACACGATTTCGACCTCACTCTCGCTCTAAATTTGAAGTCCACTTTCTTCGCCAGTCAGGCCGCCGCAAAAATCATGATCCGCCAAAAGGGCGGACGCATCATCAATATGAGTTCGCAAGCCGCATTCGCCGCCTTGCCCACCGAATCCGTCTACTGCGCCAGCAAAGCCGCGGTTTCACACCTCACAAAATGTCTCGCCGTCGAGTGGGGCCCGCACAACATCACCGTGAACGCCGTCGCTCCCACCTTCATCTCCACTCCGGGCACGAACGAAGCGCTCTCCGACCCCGCTTTTCGCGCCGACGTCATCGAACGCATCGCCGCCCTCCACCGCATCGGCGATCCCGTCGAAGTTGCCGGCGCTGTCGTCTTCCTCGCCTCCTCGGCCGCCTCCCTAATCACCGGCCACACCATCCTAATCGACGGCGGCTGGACCGCCCGCTAGCTCGAAGAGTGAAGAGCTCGCGTTAAGCTCCATGTCTCCAATGGAGCCCTTCAAGATAGTGGAACAAAAGAATTAGACCTCTCGTAGCTACCTACGAGAATGCCTGAGATGACCGCCGCCCTTTTGGTTCGTCTATATAGGCGGGTTCAGGTCGCCTTTGGAGGCACAAATGAATTGCTTGGGGATGAGAGCGCGAACGGCTGTCGTGCTTGGGGCCATCGTTCTGGGTTTGCCTTTTTTCTCGCCGATGTTGCGTGCAATGAGGGAGCCCGCGGCATACACGGGGGCAACAATTCTGCAGCTGGAAAAAGATGTTCCTGACCTAATGAAAAAAGATGGCGTGCCGGGCCTATCGATGGCTTTGATTCGGGGCGGAAAGACGACGTGGGTGCACGGTTTCGGGACGAAGGAAACAAAAACGGACCAGCCAGTGACAGGGGAAACAGTTTTTGAAGCAGCTTCACTGAGCAAGCCGGTGTTCGCATACGGAGTTCTCAAGCTCGTGGAGCAGGGCAAGCTAGGACTGGACATTCCGCTAACAACCTATTTGCCGAAACCCTATATCGCGGGTGACGAGCGCCTTGTGAAGGTTACAGCGCGGATCGTCCTGAGTCATCGGACTGGATTCCCCAACTGGAGAGGAGATGACGGTTTGCTCCCAATTTCTTTCACGCCGGGAGAGCGGTTTAGCTACTCGGGTGAAGGCTATATCTACCTGCAGCGCGTAGTCGAACAGATCACAGGCAAACCACTGAACGAATATATGACCGAAGCAGTGTTCACGCCGCTAGGCATGACCAGCAGCAGTTATGTATGGCGGCCAGACTTCGATGCGCTAACCGCTACTGGCCACGACTCGGACGGGAAGCCTGTTGAATTGTGGAAGCCAAAAGAGGCGGGAGCTGCTTCAACGCTGAACACAACAGCCAAGGACTACGCGCTATTCGTTGAAGCGGTGCTCAATGGGAAAGGTCTCAAACCGGCGACGCTCCACGAGATGGAGACGCCACAAATCGCGCTCGATCCCGAGTGCAGGATCTGCATCAAGCGTGAGCCGAAGCAACTATCGAAGAATCTGTTTTGGGGATTGGGATGGGGCATTCAGCGCACCGGACAAAGCGATGCGCTGTGGCATTGGGGAGACAACGGCTCATTCAAGTGTTTCGTCATGGCGGAGCCAAAAACAAAGTCAGGTGTAGTGATGTTCGCAAACAGCGAGAATGGACTGGAGATCGCCAGGCCCGTGATAGACGAAGCCATGGGTACGGAGTCGCTAGCCTTCGATTGGCTCAAATAACAAGCACGCCATCCAAATCCACGGTGGCAACGGCCACACCCACAGTCAGTCGACTTTCAACTGTCGACTGTCAATCTCCTCCTTTTTGCCTGCTGTCGGCTGTCGGCTGTCAGCTGTCGGCTTCCCGGTTCCCGTTATATCCTGTCACCGTGCTTGAACTAGACTGCGGCCAGGATTTCGACCCAACCCGCGACGAAGATTTTTTCGCGGCGCTACCGCCCAAACCCGCCGTTTGCTTGGTCGAATCGCGCGCGGAAAACGCCGAGCCGTTTCTGATTCGCACGCAGGATTTGCGACGACGTTTGCAGCGCCTCCTCGGCCCCGCCGATCCAACGAGCAAGCGCCTCAATTTGCGCGAGCTCGCGAGCGGCATTCGTTACCGCCTCACCGGCTCCGCGCTCGAACAAATCTTCACTTACTACCAGCACGCCAAGCATCTTTTTCCCCAGCGCTATCGAAAGCTGACTCGTTTGCGACCTCCCGCCGTCCTGAAAATCAGCCTGCGCAATGCCTATCCGCGCTGCTACGTCACGCGCCGGGTTGCCGTCGACGAAACCGGTTTACCCACGGCCGGCGCTTACTACGGCCCCTTCCCTTCCCGAAAATCCGCGCTCGCTTTTTCCGAGCAGGCGCTCGACCTCTTCAAAGTCCGCCGCTGCCAGATCAAAATCCGCCGCGATCCAACGTTTCCCGGCTGCATCTATTCCGAAATGAAAATGTGCCTCGCGCCGTGCTTTGCCGGCTGCACCAAGGAGGAATACGACACCGAAGTTCAGCGACTGGTGCAGTTCCTCGACACCAACGGCAACTCGCTCCGCGCCGCCATCGAAGACGACCGCGAGCGCGCCAGCGCCGATCTCGATTTCGAGCGCGCCGCGCAATTTCACAAGCGGATCGAAAAACTCGACGACGCGCTACGCTTCCGCCCCGAGCTTGCGCGCCGCATAGCCGATCTCGACGCCGTAATTCTTCAGCGCGCCGCCGAAGACCAATCCATCGGCGTTTTCGGTATCCACGGCGGCCGCCTCGCCGAGCCGTTCTTCTTGCGCTTTGGCGAAATCGCCAGCCAGCCCCGCTCCGCCGAACACATCTTCAAAGACTATCTCGAAGGCAACGCTGCAGCGCCGAACATGGAAAACTCTGTCATCACGTCGGCGCAAACTGCAGAGAAGTCAGCCGCGCAGAACGCGGGAAACTCCGCTGCGACAACTTCAACGTCGCCCGCAGGGTCTGCACAAGGCGAAGCCGAGCCACGCCTCCGATCCGCGGCCGCCGCCCGCGAAGAACTAAGCGAACATCTCGCGCTCATCTCCCGCTGGTTCTACAGCAACCCCCGCGACGGCGAGATTTTCTTTCGCGAAAAGGACTGGCCGTACCGTAAGATTCTCCGTGCCTGTTCGCGGCTTCTCAATCCGAAAACCGCAGAGCCGCCAACAACCGAACCCGCCGCGAGCGGCAACGGTGCGCCGCCGTAAAAGATTTTGACTCTGTAGGGGCGCGATTCATCGCGTCCCTCTTGGCGAGGTCGCAAATCGCTGGGATTCGGTGCAACGGCTGCAACATTAAGGACAACATGACCAAATCTGCCACACTCGAAGCCACAAAACGCTACGCCAACCGATTCGCCGGACGCGCCGCCGGCGGCCACTTCCGCGAAACGCAAGGCCTGGTGATGTCCTCGCTAGGCATCGGCACCTATCTCGGCCAACCCGATCCAAAAGTTGACGCGAGCTATACGGCCGCGGTCGTCGCCGCCGCCGAAAACGGCATCAACTTCATCGACGCCGCCATCAACTACCGCTTCCAGCGCAGCGAACGCAGCATCGGCGCGGCCATCAAGCAGTTAGCGGCAAAAGGCTTCTCGCGCGAAGAGCTCGTGGTTTGCACCAAAGGCGGCTATCTCACTCCCGACGGGTCGATGCCCGAGGAACCAACCGAATACTTTCTTCGCGAATACATCCAGCCCGGCATCTTCACTCCGAAGGACCTCGTCGCCGGCAGCCACTGCATGACGCCGCGCTTCCTGGAAGATCAGCTCGCGCGCAGCCTGCGCAATCTGCAACTCGACTGCATCGATGTCTACTACCTGCACAATCCCGAGACGCAACTGACCGAAGTCTCGCGCCCCGATTTTCTCGAACGCGTGCGTGATGCTTTTATTTTTCTTGAGTCCGCCGCCGACATCGGAAAAATTCAGTTTTACGGCATGGCTACATGGAACGGCTTCCGTCAGGAAGCCAAAGCGCGCGACGCCATGCAGCTCGCCGAGTTTGCGCAAATTGCCACAGACATCGCCGGCGAAAAACACCACTTCCGTTTCGTGCAGCTCCCTTTCAATTTAGGAATGACGGAAGCGCTCACGCTCGGCAACCAATCCATCGGCGGGCGCGACCGCACGGTCATGGAAGCCGCAAGCGAGTTGGGAATCACGCTGGTCGCCAGCGCGTCGCTGCTGCAAGGCCAAGTCGCCCGGAATTTGCCGTCGTTCGTAGCCCAAGCCCTCGGCCTCGAAAACGACGCGGAACGTGCTCTGCAATTCGTAAGGTCGTCGCCGGGAATTACGACGGCTCTGGTGGGAATGTCGCATGTCGAGCACGTCATCGCCAACGCGAAGCTAGTAAGCGTAGCGCCCGCCACGGTAGATCAGTTCACGCAACTCTTCAGTCGTGGCGAAGGGGCGTAAACTCACTTCTCTCGATTGCATTTCTCGGTTGAACTCATGACTTCATCGCACGAATCTCGGAATTTCTTTCTCGCAGGACCCGCAGGACGACTGGAAGCAATCCTGTGGAGTCCGAGCGCGGGCTCGCCGGCCATGGCCGCGCTCGTGTGTCACCCGCATCCGCTTTTCGGCGGTACCATGCACAACAAAGTGGTCTACCAGGCTGCTAAGTCGCTAGACGCATTGGGCCTTGCGGTATTGCGCTTCAATTTTCGCGGCACCGGCCTAAGCGAAGGCAAGCATGACCGCGGCGAAGGCGAACGCGGCGACGTTTGCGCGGCATTGGATTTTCTCGCGGGGGAATTCCCGAATATTCCTCTGCTGGCCGCAGGATTCAGTTTTGGATGCTGGGTTGGATTGCGCGCGGGTTGCGAAGATGGTCGAGTCACTTCGCTGATCGGACTGGGCGCGCCCGTCAACAACACCGACTTTTCCTATTTAACGCAATGTCCCAAACCCAAGCTCTTCGTTCATGGATCGAACGACATGTACGGCGCCGTGGACAAGTTGAAGGCCGTGGTCGCGACCGTCCCAGGCGAAAACAAGATCGCAATCGTCGACGAGGCCGATCATTTCTTTGTGGGCAAGCTCGATCAAGTGGATGTGGCGATCAGGAACTGGATGAGCGATAGGAGTTCGGATCTTGGAAAACGCGGTTGAAATCGAAGAGGGACTGCTCAGATCCCGCGTGCGGGAAATGGCTTGGAGATGCAGTACTTCGTAGGAGTAACAGTACTACTCGGAATACGAGACGCCTCAAAATGCTTGGTTTGGGCTCAAAACCGCGTACTAGGACGTAATTTCCTGACTTTCGCGTTGCAGTTTGCCGGTGCCGATGTTAGCTTTCGTTGAAATTCCAGCCCTAGTGGGAGGAGCAATGAGCGACGGGGCCGACCGCCGCGAAGCGCGGCGTTTTAATATGACGCTGCCGCTGCGTGTGCTTCCGAATGAACCGCACGGGTCCGAACTCACCGCGCAAACCCGGGACGTCAGCTATCGCGGTCTTTACTTCCTTACCGAAATAAAATTTCCCGTCGGCAGCGAAATCGAATTTGTAATCACACTGCCCGAGCAAGTGACGCAATCCGGCGACGTCAATATCCGCTGCCTCGGCCAGATCGTGCGCGTCGAGCCCACCTCCAACGGACGCATGGGCATCGCCGCGAAAATTGAACGCTACGAATTCATGCCCGCCACCGCTACCGCCGCATAAGAACGTTCTTTTTTCGTAGGATGGCGAGCGCGCCGCTCGTTCACAATTCCTTTCAGATCAACCTTTCGTGATAACTGCAGGCACTCGCCTGTGGCCACGCTCGACGAGTACAATGGCGTGGGCCGCCCGTTTCATATCTTTGCGATCAGCGCCCATTTCTCCTGGGGGATTTATGTATCACTACGACGCGAGCATTGCACTCGAAGAATTGAAAGAGGATGCGCTTCTGCCGCATCCGGTCAGGCTGCGCGACATGATTCTGCGCACGCAACTTGGTCCGGAAGAGGCGAAAACGCTGAACCACGAATTTCAGGACTATCTAACGCGTTTCGGCGAGTTGCAAAACGTGGCGCGCGGAGTGCTCGAAAAAATTGCCGCCGGGCGGCGCAAAGCTTCGTGATGCGAGCGGCAGAAATCGCAGCGTGGCGCGGATGAAAGTGAAACCGCGCGTCCTTCTCTTATCTGCATCGTCCGGCGCGGGACACGTTCGCGCCGCACAAGCTCTCGAAAAAGCATTCGCCGCGCGAGGCGATTGCGCCGTGGAACACATCGACACGATTGAATACGTCAGCAAACTTTTTCAGCGCGTTTACGACAAGGCTTATATTTCGATGGTGCGGCGCGCACCGGAATTGATGGGTGTGCTGTACGACCGCCTCGATCAGCCCTGGCATCATCCGCGGCAACGCCTTGCCATGGATCGCCTGAACACTGGGCCCATGATTCGAATGCTCAAGCGGGTGCAGCCGGATTTGTGCGTGGCCACTCATTTCCTGGCGGCGGAAATTGTTGCCTGGCTGATCGCCAAACGGAAATTGCGCGCGCACAATGCCATCGTTGTAACCGACTACGATGTGCACGCGATGTGGCTGTGCCGCACGGTCGAGCGCTACTATGTGGCTATCGACGAAGCTGCGGAATATTTGGCGCGCATCGGCGTGCCGCGCGAAAAACTGCGGGTAACAGGAATTCCGGTCGATCCACTTTTTGCCAAATCTTTAGACCGTGCGGAAGCACGACGCACACTGGGCCTTGATCCTTCCGCGCCTTTGATTTTAATTTCTGCGGGCGGTTACGGCATCGGTCCGGTCGAGCAACTTGTAAATGATTTGCTGGCACTTCAGCGGCCGTGGCAAATTGTTGCGATCGCAGGCAAAGCGGAAAAAGTTCGGAAACGGCTGGAAGAGATATCGAGCGGCGCTGGAAAACTTTCTGGCGGCGGACGTCGACTCGTTCCCGTGGGTTTCACCACGGACATGGACAAGTACATGGCTGCGGCAGATCTTCTTGTTGGCAAAGCTGGCGGCCTCACGACATCGGAAGCGCTGGCGCGCGCTTTGCCAATGGCGCTTATCGAACCGATCCCAGGTCAGGAGGAGCGCAACGCCGATCATTTGCTGGAGTCTGGTGCCGCAATTCGCTGTAACAATTTGCCGGCGGCAGCGTGGAAAATCGCGGGATTGCTGGACGATCCTAGCCGTCTTGCTAGAATGCGCGAAGCCGCGCGAACCATGGGCAAACCTGGCGCGGCGGCAGACATCGCCGAAGATGCTCTGAGGCTGGTAGACTGACGTGGCCACAAAACGACGTAAATTTTAGCTTTAGCATCTATAAGGGTTGCTGAACACAAGTCCCCATGCGACGCAACACACTTTTGATCGATGCCGACGACACGTTGTGGGAAAACAACGTGTTTTTCGAGAAGCTTATCGAGGATTTCATCACCCTCGTCGAGCCGTGCGGCTACACGCGCGCGTACATCCGCCACATCTTGAATGAAACGGAACGGAAAAACATCCGTCAGTATGGCTACGGAGTGCGAAGCTTCGGCCGTTCGCTTGAAGAAACGTATCTAAAGCTCGCGGACCAGATGGTACGCCGCGAAACGCTTGCTCAAATTCATGGCCGCGTCGTGGAACTGGAGCGCACTCCGCCGAAAATTCTCGACGGCGTCCCTGAAACCCTTGCTTATCTCACCGAGCGTCACCGCCTGATTCTGTTCACAAAAGGCGAGCCAGCGGAGCAGGCCGCGAAAGTCGAGCGTTCCGGACTTCAGGGTTTTTTCGAATTCATCGAAATCGTCAGCGAAAAAGATCCCGAGACTTATGGCGGGCTAGTACGCAAATATAAAATCGTGAAGTCGCACGGCTGGATGATTGGCAACAGCCCGCGCAGCGACATTAATCCCGCCCTGAAGATCGGACTCAACGCAGTTTACATTCCGCACCAGCATACCTGGCAGCTCGAACATGAACCCGTTATGGCGGGGTCCGGAAAACTCGTGATTGTTCCGGCGTTTCGCGAGTTGCGCGGGCACTTCTAGCCCGATCTGTTGGCCCTGTGAATATAGCGTCGCTAGTCGCTCCGAAAAGCGGCAGCTGGGCTGCCGCACTCCAAATAGCTGATTCCAATTTGGATGTTGGAGACGGTTGAGTTTGGCGCGAGTCTAATCTCCTCTGCACCTAGCAATGGAGGATCTCATGGCAACACCTGGTATTCCCGCTGGCATCGATTGGCGCGAAGAGTGGTTCGAATTTGAGGACGCGACCTACCTGAATCTTGCGGGACAATCGCCGATGCCAAAAGTTTCACTGCGCGCGCTGCAAACAGCTCAAGAGTGGAAGAAATTCCCGCACCACAAGCCGGACTCGACTTTCTTCGAAGTGCCGAACCGGATTCGCGCGTCGATCGCGAAACTCATTGGCGGCAAAGCGGAAGAGGTTGCAATCACCACCGGTGCGACGACTGGCATGGCTGCGGTTGCCTATGGCCTCACCTGGAAGCCGGGCGACGAAATCATCACGGCGAAGGGCGAATTTCCGCTGCAGTATACGGTTTGGAAACCGATGGAAGAGCGCGAAGGCGTGAAACTGAAAATCGTTGCGCCGCGCGAACGATTTATCACCGCCGATGATTTGCTGGCAGCGATGACGCCGAGAACGCGGCTCGTGTCCGTGAGCCTGGTGCGATTCGATGATGGCTCGCTCCTGGATGCGGCGCGGGTGGCCGAAGCGTGCCACGCTCAGGGTGCTTTGCTTTTGTTGGACGCCAGCCAGTGTTGCGGCACGCTGCCGATGGATGTTGAAAAGCTTGGTGCAGATTTTGTCGTGTGCGCAGGATATAAAGGGCTACTCAGTCCATTTGGGACGGGATTTTTCTGGGCCAAGAGCGCGCACATCGCCAACATGCGGCCGGCGCCTTTTTACTGGATGGCTGTGGCCGGCTCGGACAATTTTGCCTCACTCAATTTCGATAATCCAAAGCCCGCTCCGGCAGCCAAGCGATGGGACACAGCGGAGCCAGCCAGCTATTTCAATTTCAACCTAGTGGCGATGGACGTCTCTACGGATTTTGTCGTGAATGTGGGACCTGAAACTGTAGCGAAGCACAATGGTGCCCTGATCGATCTGATGTTTGAACGGCTGCCGAAAGACCGCTGCGTTCCAAAGAGCCCGCTGGATGCGACGCGCCGCGGCGCCTTTGGGTGCTTTGCTGCGCGGTCGCCGGAAAAAACGACCGAGCTGTATCAAAAACTGCGCGAAGAAAATATTATCGTCAGTCTGCGCGAAGGGAACATTCGCGTGTCGCCCCATCTTTACAATACGGAACGCGACATCGACCGGTTGATTGCGGTGGTGACTGCATGACAGTTGCTAATAATTGGCCTCGGGTTGCCGTCATTGGCGCTGGCGCGGTCGGAGGTTATTTCGGTGGAATGCTCGCGCGAGCGGGCGCTCCGGTGATGATGATTGGCCGCGCCGCGTTTGTCGATGCGGTGAAGAAGAACGGGCTGTTTTTGGACACGGTGCAATTCAAAGAGAGTATTCGCGTTGAGGCTTCGACCGAGTTGACAGATGTTCGCGGCGCGGAGATCGTTCTTTTTTGCGTGAAGACGACTGACAATGCCGCGACGGCTCGCGCGCTCGCGCCGTTGCTGGCCCCCGGCGCAATTGTCGTTAGCATGCAGAATGGTGTGGACAACGCGGAGCAGATTCGCGCGGCATCGGGGATTGCGGCGCTCTCCGCGGTAGTTTATGTGGCGGCGGCTGTTCCCGAACCGGGGCACGTGAAGCATGCGGGGCGCGGCGATCTAGTGGTGGGGCCGCGGAATCCGCAGAGCGAGCGATTCGCCGCGATGTTCGAACGCGCCGGCGTGGGCTGCCGCGTTGCGGACAATATCGAGGGCGAACTTTGGACCAAGCTCACCTGGAATTGCGCACTGAATGCCGTTTCGGCGCTGGGCCGCGCGACGTACGGGCAAATTGCGGCCAGTCCCGATGCACGGAAGCTGGTCGAAACGGCGGTCTACGAGCTGCTGGCGGTTGCAAAGGCGGCGGGTGTGCATCCGCCGGGATTTGAGGACCCGCAGGTGGCGCTGGCAGGATCGTTCAAAATCGCCACGCAATTGGCCGGGGCTTACTCTTCCACGGCGCAGGACATGATGCGCGGGAAGCGCACGGAGATCGATTCGCTGAACGGCTATATTGCACGGCGAGGGGCAGAGCTTGGCGTGCCGACGCCGGTGCATCAAGCTCTCTACACGCTTGTGAAACTTGCAGAAGGCGCGGCAGCATCCGCAGCAACTTAACTCCGTCAGTAGTGGGTCGGTTTCTGATTATCCGACTACATAGGCAAGTGGAACTGCTTCTGAGTTGCCGTGACGGGACCAGAATCGGGACTGCTCCCACCTCGTCGTGAGTGCTATCGCCTGGTTGCAATAGTTACCCCTCTTAGAGATACACTTCCTCTTATGTGCTCTCCTCGAAAATGGTTGTTTGTGTTATTTGTCGCCCTGATCGCGGCGCGATACGGAGATACGCAATCAAGCGCTGCTGGGAACGCAGTTCGCTCCTACCCTGATACCTCGGCCGGTCTTGAACACCTCAAGACAGACATGCTGGCGCTGCAGAGGAGCGGTGACAATAAAACACTTGCTCCTTACTTGAATTCACTGGTTCTCCCCAACTCTGACAGCTGGTTCACTGCAAAATTTGGGAATGTCCGTTGCAGCGAGCGGCAACTTGATCCGAACGATTGCTTGGGACCGCGCATGGAGTTCGCCTACCGCTCTCTGGCAAGAGTCCTTCCCGCCTCGTTCTCACTGACGTTGACCGATTTACTGAGCGAAGGTTTAACCAACTTCGAAGCTACAAACTATACAGGGGACTGCCCTGGCCCAGATCGCATTGTGGCCGCTCGGGAGCTTGTTGGCGGGCTGACAACCACGCCACATTTGTCATCGGTGCTCTCCCGCCTGGTACAGCATCGCGAGCCAATATACGTATTGTGGGCGTATAACGAACACAAGGAAACGACATTGCCGTTCTTTGTGTACTTTGAGGGGGCATTCCGCTACATCGGGATGCTTCACCCATCCCCGATCGAGGACCTGCAAAAGACGACGGCAGAGGACACCGACCCACCCGCGCATTACCTCACGGAAAACCAACTGGAAATGAAAAAAGTCATAATCGATCCTTCACTCGTACAAAGGACCGTCGTTCTTCGGGTATCGATCAGCTCCGAGGGAAAGCCCAAGGAGGTGGGGTATGTGCGTGGTCCCGAGGTGGAGAAGGAATCGGCCATTCAGAGCGTAATGAAGCGGCACTTTGATCGGCCTGGGTTTGGGCCAGGGGGGATCCACCCAAACCTCTTTTGCCTCAACATCGTTGCTTCGCGCTGAACGCCAACTGTTGAAATATCCCATAGCAATCACAGCCCTTGAGACGGCTCGCCACCGTGAGGAACTGATGGCCTGAAACCGACTCTCTGCCACCTCGCTGAGTCCCTCGTAGAAAAATCATCGCATCTGCTAAAGTAACTCTCCGCCGATGAGTCTGAAGTCGGCTGTACGATCTGGGCGGAGTTTCTTCGGAGGATTCATGACTGGCAATTCTGTTGTGCTTCGCTGGGTGTTGCTGTCAGCAGTTGCGCTTGGAGGCGTGACCGCGAGCCGCGCGCAAACACCGCTCCCGTCCGACGTGCCCTCCAAGTACGACGCGCCCAAGACGAACTACGACTACGTGAAGCGCGTCGAGATGATTCCGATGCGCGACGGCGTGAAGCTCTACACCGTGATCGTCATTCCAAAAGGCGCCAAGAACGCGCCCATCCTTTTTTCGCGCACGCCCTACGACGCAGCGCATCGCGCGGCGCGCAATCAATCGGAGCGCATGCTGGCCATACTGCCGCAAGGCGACGAAGTTTTTGTTGCGGACGGCTACATTCGCGTTTTCCAGGACGTGCGCGGAAAATACGGCTCGGAAGGCGACTATGTGATGACGCGGCCGCTGATCGGGCCGCTGAATCACAGCCAAGTGGATCACTCGACCGACGCATACGACACGATCGACTGGCTGGTGAAAAATATTCCCGAATCAAACGGCAAGGTGGGAATGATCGGCAGCTCTTATGAGGGATTCACGGTGGTGATGGCTTTGGTGAATCCGCATCCCGCGCTGAAAGTCGCCGCGCCAATGAGCCCGATGGTGGACGGTTGGATGGGCGATGACTGGTTTCACTTCGGAGCTTTTCGCCAGCCGAACCTCGATTATTTTACTGGCCAGACGGCGGCGCGCGGCGGCGGAGCGCCGATGACTCGGGAAGGCTACGACGAGTACGAAAATTTCCGGCGCGGCGGATCAGCGGGCGATATGGCGAAGGCGGCTGGGCTAGATCAGCTGCCCTACTGGCGCAGGCTCTCGGAGCATCCTGCGTATGACGATTTCTGGTCCGAGCAGGCGCTCGACAAAATCCTGGCGGGGCAACCGCTGAAAGTGCCGACGATGTGGATTCAAGGCCTGTGGGATCAGGAAGACATGTGGGGCGCGATTCATTGTTTCCTGGCGCTCGAGCCGCACGACACGAACAACAACATGAATTATCTGGTGATGGGTCCCTGGCGGCACAGCGGCGTGAATTACGATGGGTCAACCTTGGGGCCGATGAAGTGGAACGGCGATACCGCGCTGCAATTCCGGCGCGACGTGCTGAAACCGTTTTTCGATCAATATTTGAAAGATGGAGCGCCGAAGGCGGATACACCGCCGGTCCTTATTTACAACACAGGGGAAAATCATTGGGACCGTTTCAAATCCTGGCCGCTGGCTTGCGAAACGGGATGCGCAACGGTGTCGAAGCCTCTTTATCTGACTGCGGGATTCGGGCTTTCGTTCACGGCTCCCGGAGGAGACGCGAAATCCGCCACGGCATTCGACGAATATGTTTCTGATCCCGCGAAGCCAGTGCCATATATTCCTCGCCCGGTGCGAGGCACTGCGTGGAGTACGTGGTTATTGCAGGATCAACGCTTCGTCGCGGACCGGCCGGATGTGCTCACCTACACGACACCAGTGTTGACGGAGCCCTTGCGGCTCAGCGGAACTCCAATGGTGCATCTCGTCGCGTCCACAAGCGGCAGCGACAGCGACTGGGTCGTGAAACTGATCGACGTGTTTCCCGATGAAGTGCCCAGCTATCCGGAAATGGGTGGCTACCAGCTTTCGATTGCGATGGATATATTTCGCGGGCGGTACCGCGAGAGTTTTTCCGATCCCAAGCCAATCGCTTCCAATGCGCCTCTGACGTACAAATACATTCTGCCCACGGTGAATCACGTGTTCCTGCCGGGACACCGCGTCATGGTGCAGGTGCAGTCGAGCTGGTTTCCGCTCTACGACCGCAATCCCCAAAGCTATGTGCCAAATATCTTCTTTGCGAAACCACAAGACTACGTGAAGGCCACGCAGCGCGTGTATCACGCGGCGGGAACGGCCAGCTTCATTGATTTGCCGGTTGTGCCTGAGAAGCAATAGAAGAAACGATGTGACGAAGTAGGAATGTAACGAAGGCAAGAGCCTCAATCAGCTCGCGGAGCCACAAACTGCGCGCTGCGATCGTTTTCTTCGCATCCAGCCAACAACAGATGGATGCATTGTAATTTATAAGTTACAATATATCGGTGATTGAAATTCGCCATTACGTCAGCCCCGCCGGGCGCGACATTTTCGACCAATGGCTATCGCATCTCGGTGACCCACGAACACAAGCCAAGATTGCCGTGCGAATTGACCGGCTGGCTGCCGGGAATAAGGGAGACTGCAAGCTTTTGCGAGATGGATTGTGGGAATTGCGAATCGATTGGGGACCCGGCTATCGAATCTATTACGCAATGACTGGCAGAGATTCTGTATTGCTTTTGAATGGCGGCGACAAACGAAGACAGGCGGCGGATATCGAACGGGCGCTTGGATATCTGAGGAACTACAAGGAAAGGAACAAGACCAAATGAAGCGAAAAACAAGTGTTTCCCATGATGAGGCGATGGTTCGCCGCCTTCGCAAGGATCCGGAATTCGCAGCCGAGTATCTTAAGGCCGCTCTAGAGGAATCCGACGAGCCGCGCGTTTTGCTCGTAGCATTGCGCCGCCTGGCACACGCTCACGGCATCGCAAAAGTTGCTAAGGCCGCTGGCATAGAGCGCGAGAGCCTCTATCGAGCTTTGTCAGAGAATGGCAATCCGCGACTGTCCACTTTGGTCGCGGTCACTAAGGTCATCGGTTTAAGGCTGACAGTCGAGGCTGCTCCATAAAGTGGGAGCCTCAGCTCTTAGCAATTAGAAAACTTAGCGGTCGTCGCGGATTTTGAAGGGGATGTGGGCGATGACTTCGAGGTCGATGGCCGTGCCGGATTTTGAACCGGGCTGGAACTTCCATTGCGCGAAGGCGGATTTGGCGTTGGCGTCGAGCTGAGGGTCGAGGCTGCGAGCGACTTGAATGCTGTCGACGGAACCGTCGGCGTGAATGACTCCATACAGAACGACTTCCCCTTGGACGTTTTGCTCGATGAGATCCGGTGGGAACTTGGGATCGACTTTCCGGATAGGCACGGGCATGGCGAGTTCTGCAGAAGCGGAAGGCATCCCCGCTGACCCGCCACCGAGTTCGGCAAAATGCAAAACCCAGCTTCCGCTCGCGCTATTGATATTGGCCATGTTGACGGCCAGAGTGTAAACGCGCTTGGACGCGAAAATTTGTTCCGGCTTTGCTCCGGGAGGAAGCGTCGTGAAGTTAGGAGGACCGGTGCGTTCTTGCGCGTCTTCGGTCTTGTTGCTGGAATCCGGCCGCGTAATCAAACCGTGCGAGGATGGCAAGCTGAGTTTTGAATGAGCACTTCCCAAGCCAGAAACGGTAGCGTTTGGCTGTGGGTTTCCGCCGCTGATGCTGATGCCTACGGGACTCTTTCCGCCGCCGTTGCTTGCTGCCGGTGCGCCAGCGCTGCCAGGTGGGGCGGAGGAAGTGTTTGCTGAGCCATCGGGAACGCCGGGCTTGGTACCTTCCGGCGAAATGGAGATGCGTGCGGCGAGATTGCCTTGCGGCGGCTGAACATCCGCTTTGGGAGCTGCTGGCGAGGCGGAAAGCGCGATAAGCGAAGCAGGGTTTCCGTTCGCGGCAGGCTGCGCAGCACCGATTTCTGGTGCGGCGACTGTGTCGCCAGTTTGTGCGCGCTCTGCGACGCGTGGCGCGGCGCCTGCGTTTAGGTCGAGTTTCGGACGGGCTGGAGCGCTTGGCGATACTGCTAGATTTAGCTCCGCAGGCTTCTGATCGAAAGTGGGAACATCGGGCAGCGGAGCGGACGTAACTGCGGCGACGCGATGCTGGCGAGGATGAAGTTTGGCGAGAGCTTCCGCGCTGATCTGAATATGCGGCCGGACCGGAGTTGCCGGAGCCTGCAATTGAACGATGTTCGGCATGTCGGGAAGAGTTTTGGGCGCGAGCTGCGGCGCAACCGAATTTAGAAGAGTTTGCCGCGGGTGATTTGGATGCACGGGATCGGTAACGATGCGCTGGCGGGGATGGAAAGCGTCGGCGCCTTTGGGTGGCAGCGGTTTGCTCGGGTCGCCGTGCGTGATGGTCTTGGGCTTCGCGGCGCGGATTTGGAGCGTCGGGAAATCTTCAATGGGGCCGGACCAGGTGAGCTGCGTGTTGTCAAAGGCGGAGTTGTGGCGAAGCGTCGTGGGAAGAAGCGAGAACGGAGATAGAACGAATACGACATGCCAAAGCGCCGCAGCGATTACCGCTCGCCAGGGCATGCGGCGTTCGACCCAACAGTCGCGGAAGTAATCACCGCCCAGAAATGTTCTGGGTGTGAACGGGCCGGAGATGAGTGTGCGGAGGCTGCTCCAAAGACTTTGGCGGAAGTCGCCCCAGGGGACGTCAAGTTTGGGCTCAGCGATGACTTGCTCGGGCGGAGGCGTAGGGACGGGAGCCATGCGCGCAGCGGTCGCCGCGCCTTGCCCCAAGAGGTTATACCCACTATTGACCTGGCCTGCTGACATTAGTCTCGTAGTATAGCGTGGCTGGGGACCAGAGAGTATGGATTCGGGCGGCGGGGCTAGGGATGCCTGAGAAGAGAGTGAGTAGCGGGTCGTCGGAAGTGAGTGGCGCAAGCGGCAGGGCAAGCCCCTCCCCTGCAACATAAGGTTAGGCTGCGGCGCTGGTTCGCGGGCGCGTTCGGAAGTGGCGGACGAAGGCGATAAGAAGCGCGAAAGCACAAAGAACTGTTACGGCGAACCAGAAAAAAAACACGACGTTCCACGTGCCTACGTACCACGATCCGGCCTGCGAGAATTCCGAGCCGAGAGGAAGTTGTGTGTCGCCAAGGAACGCAGAGAGTTCGGACAAGTGAATGTCGTCGCTAGTTCTTAGGAAGCGCTGGAGGAGTTGGGAATAGGGCCAGTAGGTCACGAAGAGGACGGCGCTCGAAAGAAGTGTTCCAATAGCCGAGGCGAAGGCGAGGCCGAGCGTCAGCGGGCTCGGGCGAAAGGAAGAGAAATCCATGGAGCGCGACCGAACGACGACACCCAGCGTGCAAATCACCAAAATACCGCTGCAAAAAAGCACCAAAAATCCTGAAACTCTTACCAAAAAAGCGTTCCAATGGGGAACGCTGCTACCTCCTCGAGAGCGGCTGCGCCAAGAAGCGCGCTGCATTTCTGCCTTTTTATCAAACTGGTCCGCAAGAGAAGTGTAGAACGATGCCTCTGTCTTATTGCCATCCTTCTCCGAGAGCGTTGCGAGGCGCTTGCAGGCTTCTTTGGCCTCACGGCCAATGAAGAATCCGCCGTCAGGTCCCGACAATTGGCCGAAGCGGGCCACGGACAAGTATATTTCGCGGGCAGGTTTGGGATCCCCTTGGGCTTCCAGTGTGTCAGCGGCCTCGATCAGCGATTTTGCATAGCGGTAAGAGTCCCAAACCGCGTAGCTCGGCACGCCATACCAGTAATGTCGGTCTAGAGCCTGAAATGGATTGTCGATGCGATAACGAAGAAGAACACGGCGATCGAGTTCCTTCAGTTGAGAGGAATACGTGTCGAGCTTCCCCGAACGAAAAGCGGCCTCCATGGCATCTTTCCACGCGACCGGTTCCTCTTCCATGCTACGGGGGATTTTCTTACCTCCTACTTGGTCGATGTCGATTTTTTCAGCCGTGATGAGATAGGAGAGAGCGTTTGTCTGATCAAATCTCTGGAGTGCGGGAACCCACCGGTCCAGTTCTGGAAAGAAAGACCACTGGACGGCGACGACAGCATAAATCCAAGTAAGATTTGAATCGAGACGTACGGCTTCGTCGGCAAGACGAATAGCTTCGGCCTTGTTTGGCTGGCGAGCGGCGACAAAAGCTAGGCCTTCAGCATCGTGATTTTGCTCGGCCCTCCTGGCGAGGGCTTGCAGTTCTGGATCTGATTTCTGACCGTCGATATCGAAGCGGACGTGGAAGATGTCATGCCACTGGGCGAGGGACACGCGAAAGGCTTGACGGAATGTTGGCGCTAGGAAGAAGAGGAGCGAGGCGGCGACGCAGGACGCGATTACGGCGAGAGTTGCTTTGCGCATGGGGATCTCCTTTTCGAAGAGTTCGCTGGCAGTGGAGACTGTGCGGCGATGGCTGCCGGGAAGGATTACGGCAAGGACGGCGTGTTTGGCTAGGACGCCGGCGCTGCCGAGCGACCAGATGAGGGCCGACCAATTCCCTTCCACGTGATTTAGCTCACTCAACATGCCGCGGCCCCAGTCGTGGGTATCTTGAGGGGCGATCCAGATGGCGAAACGCAGTAGCGCGATGGCGACGCTGCGCGAAAAGGCTAGGGGCGTCATGCTTTGCCTCCGCCGAAGGCGGGGCGGCGGGCTTTTAGCGCGGTGCGAGCGCTTGCGCGAGAGTCTGCAAACGTGGAGCGGACAAGTGCAACGCCGTTTGGAGTCAGGCGGTAGGTGTGGCGCGGGGGGACGCCGTCTTCGGTGGTGACCCACTTCGTTTCGAGTAGGCCATATTTGGCCAGCCTCATCAGTATGGGATAAAGGGTCCCCGATTTGAGACCGGTTTCGCGACTGAGTTCGTAGCCGTAGCGCCACGCAGTAGGACCCTCGATGAAGCGTTCGAGAACGCGAAGGGTTTGCGGAGACAGGCGTGGTGTCTTCATGGCAGTTTAAGTCTACATATATAGATATTATTTGTCAACCCTCTTTTCCGGCCGCGACTGCGCTGCCAACCTTCGACCAATTCCCCTTCGCGATTTCCGGAAATCATGGTACAAACTCGATGCTCTTTATTCTAATTGACATCGTAGTACTGCGGTGCCCCTATGCCCATCGCACTCTTCTTGCAGAACCTTGTTCGGCTGCGTGCCGGATCCATTTCTTCCCGCAGGCTGGCCCCGAAAAATACTTCGCTTCTTGGCCTGCTCGCCGTTTTGCTTCTACTTGTCGCCGCACTGCCCACAGCCGCCCAAACACCAGCGAATGGACAAATCAAGGGTACTGTGACGGACGAGAGCAAACCGCTGCCGGGCGTCGTGATAAGCCTGGCCAACGTGCACGCGGGGAAGACTTTTAAGATCAAGACCGATGACTTCGGAAGATTTGTGCTGCAGGATGCGCCCTACGGCTATTACAACCTGGAGATTGTCGGCACCGACGGGAACAGGCTTCTGCAGCAGCAACTTTCGATCATCCCGCCGGGAGATTCACAAGCGGCGACAGTAAACATTGATGTCAGCCGATCGAAAACGACTAGCGCGCCCGGCGACCCGGCAGTGGTTGGAGGCCTGCGGACTCTGCCAGAGCCAAACATCAAAAACAAGAAAGAAAAGAACAAGGAAATCGCGAGGCAAAACGAAAAAATCTCCGAAATGAATGTGCTTATCCTCCAGGCCAACGCCGCGGCCCTCTCCGAGAAATGGGAGGACGCTGTCGCTCCGCTCCTGCAGTTGACCGCCATGGATCCGGATAATTGGGAATATTTCTCCGAACTGGGCGACGCACAATACCATCTCGGCCAGTACCGGGATGCGCTCGGCAACTATGAGACCGGACTTTTGAATGCCGGAGACGTTTCCGGAATCGACACCGAAACCGCGGACGCTGAATCGGTGAGAAAGAAAGCCGGCGTCAGCCACATGCTGAACAATGAAGGTCTTGTCTACAGCAGGCTGCACAAAACAAAAGAGGCCATAGCTGCGTATGGCAGGTCTGCGGCCTTGGCGTCCGATCCTTCACTGGCGTACTTCAATCTGTGCGTGACGCAATACAACCTGAAGAACGTCGAGGGAACTATGGCCGCATGCGACAAAGCGATCTCCGTCGATCCCGGCAAAGCGGAAGCCTACTATTTCAAGGGCGCACTGCTCCTCTACACCAATCAGCCCGCCGCGACCGGCAAAGTTACCGCACCGCGTGCGGGCACCGCCGAAGCCTTGAAGAAATATCTGGAGCTCGCCCCGGATGGCGAGCACGCCGCGGAAGTTCGCGAAATGTTGAATTACATCTCCGCCTTGACCAACGCCGCGGCGCCCAACGCCAAGAAAAACTGATCGTTGGTATGGCCCTTCAAGTTGTTTCATTGCTGGGCTTTCTGCAAATTAAGTTGTAACGAGATAGAAAGACAGGGACGCGTCGCCTTGTTTGAGGACGCGGGTGCGGCGGAGGCGGTCGAATTGTTCGGGGAGTTGGAGTTTATGGTGATGCTCGAAGATGACTAGGGCGTCGGGAGCTAGGAAATTGGCGGTGGCGAGAAATTCCAGAGTGCGCGCGTAGTCGACGTGGGCGGCATAGGGGGGATCGACGAAGATGTAATCGAAGCCTGGAGTGGATGGAGTGCGGCGAGCGGCGAGTTTTTGGAGAGCGGTATGGGCGTCTGCGGTGAGGATGGTATAGCCGCTGGTGATTTTGAGCGAGTCGAGATTTTGGCGGATTAGTTTTGCGGCGGGGGCGTGATTTTCAATGAAGGTTACGTCGGCGGCGCTGCGGCTGAGGGCTTCGATGCCGATGGCCCCGGTACCTGCGAAGACGTCGAGGAAGCGCGAGCCTACGACGCCAGGGCCGAGGACGTTGAAGAGCGTTTCGCGCAGGCGGTCGCTGGTCGGACGGAGAGCGGGGCCCTTAAGGCTTTTGAGGATGCGGCTTCGGTATTTGCCGGCGATGATGCGCATAGTAGTGAAAAATTAGCATAGTCGAGAGACAGGTAACTGAATCAAATGGAACAAGGAACAAGGAACAAGGAAAATGGGGTTCTCAACCTGGACTGCGAACCCGAGGAGTTACTTCATGCCACAACTTTTCGCTGTAATTCGGACGGTTCCACTCATTAGCTTTGTGTTGTGTTGCAATTTCTTGCCGTCTGCCGCCGCGCAGTCCTGCGGATCGAAGGGGATCGCATTGCAGGTGCTTGGGTCTGGCGGGCCGGAACTGCAAGACAAGAGGGCCTCAAGCAGCTATCTCATTTGGGAAGATGGGCAAGCGCGAGTGCTTGTGGATGCGGGAGGAGGAAGCGCGCTTCGCTTTGGCGAAAGCGGTGCGCAGATGTCGCAGCTTGATGTGATTTTTTTCTCGCACTTTCATGAAGATCACAGCGGCGACTTTCCCGCGTTAATCAAGTCTTCGTGGTTCGAAGAGCGCAAGCGTCCTTTGCCGGTCTATGGACCAGAGGGAAACGACTTCATGCCCTCGACGGTGGAGATCGTTTACGATTTTTTTGGAGATAAGCACGGCGCTTTTCGCTATCTCAGCGAGCTGCTGGTGCCCGGAGAGGAAGGCGACTATAAATTGCAGCCGCACAATGTTGCGGGAACCGCGAAGCCGGCCGAGGCGTTTCGGCGCGGCGGCATTGCCGCGCAAGCGGTGCGCGTGGTTCATGGAGGAGTTCCAGCCCTTGCGTGGAGAGTGGAGATGGGCGGCAAAGTGATCGTTTTCAGCGGCGATACGAACGGCGAGGGCGCAGGCCTGCCGCAATTGGCGGCGAACGCGGATTTATTCGTGGCTCATAACGCCGTGCCGGAAGGCGTCACTGGCGTGGAACGGAATCTGCACATGCCTCCGTCGGTGATCGGGCAGATCGCCGGAGAGGCACACGTCAAACAGCTGGTCTTGTCTCATCGCATGCTGCGAACTCTTGGCAAGGAGAGTCAGACGCAGTCCGAGATCGAAAAGAAATATTCAGGCCCGCTCAAGTTTGCAAATGACCTGGATTGCTTCCCTTTGAACTAATAGCTTGCGGGGCGAAGGCGTCGTGGCGTTAAGCCGACTGCGCTCTTTCCAGCAGACTGGTGCTTAGTTGGGAAAATTCCGCCACTAGGGCGCTCGCATCCTGGCCTGCTAGTGTGGCGGCGTCGATCTCTGTGGTGAGCAAGATGGATGTGGCTACGTCGGCGCTGCATTCGAGACAGTATTTGCCGGTTCTTCCTGGTAGATCAAAAAGCTCTGCGCTCTGACCACAAACGCAGCACTGTAAACTAAACGGCTCTTCACAGCCTTTCGGACCAGATAACATTAGCTTTCTCCCTGGAGTCACGTGGTGCAGGTCGTGACCCGCAAACTCATGGTAGAGAAACGGGCGTAAGGAAGTCAGGAGCCGGCGGTTAGGATTTCATAAGCCGGGTAAGTCATTGTTAATGTGTGAGTTAGCGAAAGCGTTCGCGGCTAGGGCGGAGCGCGAGGCTTTTGACGATGCGACTGCGATATTTGCCGCCGATGATGCGCACGAGCACGAAAGCAGCACGCAGTGAGTAGAATGGAAGGTACGACCTCCTAGTCCGACTGTTTCAGCGAGAGTGAAGGGAGAATCATTGCGCTTCTATACGAAAGAAGAGTCCGACAAATGGCTATCCGAGCGACAGCGCTGCAAGCCTGACCAGGTAGAAGGCCTAAGTGTCAAACGTATGGAATATCCGCCAGAACCTCATCGCTTTTTCTTTGTTGCTCACTGCATCGCGTCGCAATTTACATTTCGCAGACCAGCGCTGCTCTTGATCACTGAATGGGGAATTTGGCCCAGCTGTGAGAACTGGCATCTGTATTACAAATTGCGTCACAGCTATAGTGATTCTCGTTTGCTCCAAGACGCCCCGGGACACCTGTTCTTGGAACACGAGGTCGAGGACTTAGCGTCGTTCCTGCAAGTTTCGATGTTGAACGGCTGGGGAGGCTACGTCTTGACGGAAGCAGACTACGTCAATGCGTTTTTCAGCCATGACGGATTTATCGACTTCTTCGCCAAAAACTCATCGAACCTGCCCGATCTCGCCGAAGTTTTCGGCACGAGGCTACCAAGTGCCGATGCGCGTTGAAAACCTTGGTTGAACTCTCCAATCAGTTCTGAGGTGGCTGTTTACTTTTCAAATGAAAAATAGAGCGCGAGTTTGTCACGATCTAGACGACGCTCGGTCTCTGCGGATTCAAATGTTCTGTGACCCCGGCGTCGTTGAGCCTTTCTTCGAGAGTGTCTGAGCCCAGCTTTTGCGCGAATTGCATTTCTTGCGGCAGGAGCGGGATAGCCGCGAAGAAATGGATGGTGCGGCCGTCCTCATCAGTCGTCACTCTGTCCACGCCTTCAGGAAAGGTTCGAGGATTTAAAAGTATGACGCCAGTGAAGCGTCCTACAAAGTCAATAGGCGCTGAATCTTCCACGGTGTGTCCCCAAGAAAGCCATGTCTTCTGGCGATGGACATACCTCGCGACTTTCTGTAGAGCCGCGATTGGCCAGAAATATTCCGGCTTTCGCCAACCGAATTCGGTCAGGCTCAAGGGCCAATCTCCTGGCAGGCATAGGCAAACCTCGGCGAGCGCCAAATCCTCGAGTCCTGCGGGCACATGCATGTCGAGGTCGCTCATGCCGGAAGTCAGTAATGTGAAGTACGGTCTGGAATAGTTGGGTGGGACAACGTGCAAATCGACGTGGACCGTGGACGATTTTTTTTCGTGAAGCACAAAGCTATTCGTGCCGAAGTGCATTTGGACGTGTTTCGTGATCGTTTCCAAGTAGCGAATTGGTGTTGGTAGTCGTGTCATGTCTCAGCCGATTTTCGCTAAGTGGTAGCGGCGTTGCCATTCCGTAGGAAGTTGGCGGAGGAGTTGGTGGAGGGCGGGGGATTGCTGGGCGTCTTCGGCTAGGGCGAAGGCTTCGCGGCGGGCTACTTCTAGGAGATCTTTGTCGCGGATGGGGTTGGCGATGTGAAAGCCGAGGTCGCCGGATTGGCGGGTGCCGAAAAATTCGCCGGGGCCGCGGAGGAGGAGATCGGTTTCGGCGATTTCGAAACCGTTGGCGGTGCGGACCATGGTTTCGAGGCGTGCGCGGGCGACATCGTCTTGTGCGGCCGCTAAGCGGCCGACTGTCATGCGCACTGGGCCGACGAGTATGCAATGGGATTTGGCGGCTCCGCGGCCGATGCGTCCGCGAAGCTGGTGAAGCTGGGCTAGGCCGAAGCGTTCGGCGTGCTCGATGACCATGGCGGTGGCGTTGGGGACGTCGACGCCGACTTCGATGACCGTGGTGGCGACGAGGATTTGCGTCTCGTTTTTGCGGAAGCTTTCCATGACGGCGTCTTTTTCTTCGCTGGAGAGGCGGCCGTGGAGGAGGCCGACCTTCAGTTTGGGAAAAACTTCTTTCGAGAGGCGCTTGTACTCGTCCATCGCAGCTTTTAGTTCGAGCTTCGATTCTTCGATCACCGGATAAACGATGTAGGCCTGATGGCCGGCGGCGACTTCGCGGCGGAGAAATTCCCAGACGCCGGGGAGATGCGGTTCGGAGGTGAGGCGCGTCTGGATGGGCGTGCGGCCGGGCGGAAGTTCGTCGAGGACGGAAACGTCGAGGTCGCCGTAGAGAGTGAGCGAAAGCGTGCGCGGGATGGGAGTGGCGGTGAGGACGAGGACGTGCGGCGCGTGGCCGTGGGAGGCGGCTTTGTCCATGAGGCGTTTACGCTGTAGGACGCCGAAGCGGTGCTGCTCGTCGATGGCGACGAAACCGAGGCGGGCGAATTGGACTTGATCTTCGATAAGGGCGTGCGTGCCGATGACGAGTTGCGCTTGGCCGGTGCGGATGCGTTCGAGAGTGGCCTGCTTTTCTGCGAACTTGAGGCCACTGATGACGAGCTCGACTTTGTAGCCGCCGGGAGCGAGGGTGCGCCGAGCGGAGAGATAGTGTTGGACGGCGAGAATTTCTGTGGGGGCCATGAGCGCGGCCTGCGTGGCGTTTTCGATGGCGATAACGGCGGCTTGGAGCGCGACGATTGTTTTCCCGCTGCCGACGTCGCCTTGCAGGAGGCGGTTCATCGGTGCAGGCTTCTCAAGATCGGAGGCGATTTCGGCGAGCACCCGTTTTTGGGCGGCAGTGGGTTTGAAGGGCAGGATGCGCTTCAGCGCTTCACGAACTTTTTCTTCGCGGATGCGGAAGGCGATGGCGTTTTCTTTGCGCGCGGTTTTGCGATCGAGCGCGAGGCTGAGCTGGTAGAGGAAAAATTCCTCGAAGATGAGGCGTTGCTGCGACGGCGTGCGAAACGTGTTGAGCTCTTCGAGCGATTCTTGCGGCTCGGGAAAATGAACGTGGATCAGCGCTTCGCGTCGCGACGGATAACCTAGACGCGCGCGCAGAGTTTCCGGAAGGACGTCCGGCATGTCGGCATCGATGAGCTGCACCGCGGCGTACATCGCGCGGCGAATAGCGCGCGAGCCGAACGTGCCGATGGCCTCGTAGATGGGAACGATACGGCCGACCTCGGTGGAGTCGGGCTCGCTATCGCCGAGCATCTCGAGCTGCGGGTTGATCATTTCGAGACGCGCGGGGCGCATCTTGTCGATTTCGGCTTTGCCGTGAAGGATGAGTTGCTGTCCTGCCTTGAGGCGGTCTTCGAGATAGCCGCCGTGAAAAAATTTGCAGGGCAGCAAGCCGCCGGCGGCGTCCTGGACTAATAGATGATAGATGGCGTTGTACGCGAATTTATTGGGGATGGCCTGGCCACTCATGACGCGCGCGCGAATCGTGTAGGTGCCGTTGGGCTGGATGTCTTTGATATTTGAAAACTGGATGCGGTCTTCGTAGCGGAACGGCAAGTAGGCGAGCAGGTCCTCGAACGTGTGGATGCCGCGCTTGGCGAGAAGCTCGGCGCGCTGCGGGCCGACGCCTTTGATCATGCGCACTTCGGTTGTCAGGCTGAGTGTCATTAACACTTCTTTATATCATTCCCTAGGGAGACGAGCCGGGGACCTGGCTTACTTGCGCTGCCCACCCGGGAGTCCAGGATGAGCGGTATGTGGTGATTCGTGCGAGGGTGGGAGAAAAGCGGCAGCAGAGCTGCCGCACTCCACACGGGGCCCTCCCCCGTTTTTTGTAAACATTGCAACTAAAGGAGTTACGTTTCCACTAAGCCCTTTAGATGCAACACTTACGGACAGCCTGTAGACGCTGATTCTAAAAGAGTTACACATGCCTAGGAAAATAAAAAAGCCAGCTTTGAGCTGGCTGTGCGGCTGACGGGCACTATGTTAACTAAGTAAGAGTATACACGAAAACTACTTTCTTGCAAGAAGAAAGTAAGGATTGGCTAGGCGAGAGCGTATTTGGGACTCGGAGCGGAGCATCTCGAATTGAGACGGTGGCACAATGCGGCGACGGATGGGGTGACAGTTGCGCGCATTCTCAACGTAGTATAAGTGTGGGTGTCTGGCGATAACGAAGGTGCGGGAGGACGAGTGGCGGACGACGGGAACCGACTGACAGGTTCGGATAAGCGGGCGCTGATTTTGTGGGTGCTGCTGGGCGTGGTGGGGCTGGTGTTTGCGCACCGGTACTTTTTCCGGGCGTTTCCGGAAGCGTCGGTGGATTTCAAGGTTTCGCGCGCGGAAGCTCTTGCACGCGCGCAGAAATTTGTTGGCAGCCTGGGAGAGGACGTCAGCGGGTACCAGTCGGCCATCGTCTTCGACGTGGACGACAATGCGAAAACGTATCTGGAGCGCGAGGTTGGACTAAAGCAAGCGAATCAGCTGATGTCCAGCGAGCTGAACATCTGGTATTGGAACGTTCGCTTTTTCCGGCCGCAGCAGGAAGAGGAATTTTATGTGCGGGTTAGCCCGGCGGGGGAGATCGTCGGCTACGACCACAAAATTCCCGAGGCGCAAGCGGGCGCGGCACCGGATCGCGCCGCAGCGGAGATAGCAGCGCAGGAATTTCTTAGCGGCAAAATGGGCGTGGAATTAGCTAAGTGGGATTTTCTTTCCGAAGAAGCAAACTCCAGCCAAAAACCTAACCGTGTGGATTGGTCGTTCACCTGGGAGAAGCGCGGCTTCCGGGCAAAGGATGCGCCGGACCGGTTGCGGGTAATGCTGCAGGGCGACCGCGCGGGAAGCTCGCAGGAATTTTTGCAAGTGCCGGAGGCGTGGGAGCGGAGCTACGCGAAGCTGCGTTCAAAAAATATTCTCTACAACCAGTTGGCCATCATTCCCTGGCTGCTGCTGATGGGCTCGGCGCTTTGGCTGGGAATTTTGCTGACGATGCGCGGGCAGACGAGCTGGGGGCTTGCCATCAAGCTGGGGATTATCGTGGCGATCCTGCTGACGCTAATGCAACTCAACAATTGGCCGCTGGACCGCATGGGTTATGACACAAATTCCGCGTATGGGGGATTCGTATTCAAGCAAATTGCGTTTGCGCTTCTGTTTGGAATTGGCTCGGCGTTGCTGATTGTGGTCGCCCTTCCGGGAGCTGAGCCGTTGTATCGCGCTTCACAACCGGGACGGCTGCGGCTTTCGCAATTGCTCACGCTGCGCGGATTACGTTCGAAGGAATTTTTCTCGTCGGCGACGGTGGGGCTTTCGCTTGCGGCAGCGCATATCGGATTCATCGTGGCGTTTTACATCATCGCTGGACATTTCGGTGCCTGGGCACCACAGGAATTAAATTACGAAAATTCGGTGAATACGACATTTCCGTGGATTTCGGGCGTGGCGATCGGTCTTTATGCTGCGACGAGCGAGGAATTTCTTTTCCGGCTATTTGCGATTCCCTTTTTGAAGAGACTCACGGGCTCGAGCATTCTCGCTGTGATCGTTCCGGCGTTTTGCTGGAGCTTTTTGCACTCGGCGTATCCAAACGAGCCGCCGTACATCCGCGGGCTGGAAGTTGGCCTGATTGGAATCGTCGCGGGTATCGTGATGCTGCGTTGGGGCATTTTGGCGACTTTGATTTGGCACTACACGGTGGATGCATCGCTTGTTGGCCTGTTGCTCGTTCGCTCGAACAGCTTGTACTTCAAAATTTCGGGCGTGGTCGTCGGGCTGGCGGCGGTGGCTCCGCTGATTTTTGCGGGCGTTTCCTACCTGGCGCGCGGACAGTTCGAGCCCGATGAGGATTTGCTGAACCGCGCTCAACCAATTCCGGAAGTTAGTTTCGAATCCGCTCCGACGGCTATTGACACAGCGGCGCCCACGGCGAGGCGTTATGAGACGTTGACGCCGGCGATGATGATCTTTCTGGCGGTTTGCCTGGTGCTGGGGAGCGTGGCGGCGTGGCGCTTAAAGACTCCGACCGTGGGCGATTATGTAAAACTCTCCGTGAATGCGCGAACTGTGAAGCCGCTTGCCGATGAAGTTATGCGCGCGCGCGGCTTCGATCCGAAGTCTTATCGCACGGCGACCATCTTTACGGACTTCACCGACCCCGTTACCAACGAATTTCTTCGCCAACGCGTGGGCATTGCGCGCCTCAACGAAATTTATGCTACTGAAGTTCCCGGCGCGATCTGGCAAGTGCGTTATTTTCGCGACAGCCAAGCGGAAGAATTTTCGGTCAAGCTGAAGCCCGACGGTTCTCTGGCGGCCTTCAACCACAAACTCCCCGAGAATGCGCCGGGAGCGTCGCTGAGCAAAGAAGAGGCGCTGGCGAAAGCGGAAAAGTATTTGCGCGACGTGAAAAAACTCGATCTGAGCCAGTGGAATCTGGTCGAAGCGGACTCCGACAAACGCGTCCACCGCACGGACCATGAAATCGCGTGGCAACAACGCACACCGATCGATTCGGGATCGACGTCATCTAACGATGTAGTGAGCCACGCGTACCTGCGCATCAAACTCGCTGTTCTAGGCGATGAAGTCTCCGAGTACCGCGGCTCTTATTATTCGAAACCCGAAGAGCGCGACCAAGTGGAAATGCGCGAAGGCGGCACCGGCTGGATGTACATCAAAATTCCCGACGAGTGGAGGCGCAAACAGGAAGAGGAATCGCTCCCGCGCACGATCTACGGCTTCGCCGTTCCGATCCTGCTCTTTGGGGGAATAGGAATAACCGCGCTCATTTTATTCTTCAAGAATCTTCGTTCGGAAGCGATGCGCGCGATTCCGTGGCGGCGATTGGCTCTCTGGGCGATCTGGGGGCTGGCTGCTTACGTTTTGATCGTCAGCTTCGGCAACCGGATGCAGAGTTTCCTGAACACTTACCCAACGGCAATTCCTCTGAAGACGATCTTGGCGGGGTTCATCGTCGCCATTCTCCTTGGAGCGGTCTTTTACACCGGCGGGCTTGCGATGCTATTCGGAATCGCGTCGTTCTTCAGCAATCGTGTATTTGGAGAGGAGCGCTTGCCCGTAGGCCGGCCGATGCCCGGAGTTTACTATCGCGATGCGGTGTGGATCGGCGTGTGCGGCACGGCCGGGTTTCTCGGGGTGCGGCACCTTATCGCGTTTGCCGCCATGCACTGGCAAACCGCGCATCGCAGTTTACCCTTCTCGCTCGAGCAGAACTTCGACGCGGTTCTTCCCGCGGCCGCGTTTGTGGGAGGAGCGTTGATCGGCAGCCTTTTCATAACCGGACTGATCGCCTTTATTGCCGCGTTTGTAGCGTCTGTCGTTAAGGCACGCTGGCTGCGGTTTGTGTTCTTCCTGCTGGGCGTAATGTTTCTCGCCGGGAGCGACTGGGGGAATGCGACAGACTTTGCAAAACAATTCATAGGTGGGGCGATTCTGCTGGGCGTGATCGTCTTCGGAGTCCAACGCGTGATGCGGTTCAATGTGCTGGGGGGGATCCTGGTGGCCGCTTGCCTCTCGCTGCTTGGTGCTGCCGCGCAATTGCTGGCCCAGCCGGACGCGTTCTATCGTACAAGTGGGTATGCCGTGATCCTGGCGATCGGGTTGCTGCTGGCGTTGCCGCTCTCTGCGTGGCGACTGCGAGCAGCGACCGGCGGCTAGTGGTGTCGGCGGCGATTTTTGATACCCGGGGCGGGCAACCTCTTGCCTCCTGTGGAAATCGGAAACAAATAGGCTTCGATATTCGTTCTCTTAATGGGAAGTGGATGCTCACCCAGGGGCGTCTTTGGACGTCCAAATTGGGTGGTCGCGTAACATTCTTCTGTGGGCTTATTGTGGTGGACTGGCAGGTTCGGCCTAAGATGTTGTTAAATAAGCCGCAACGCTGACACACGAGAAGAGAAAGCGAAAAAATGCCGCTTCCAAGATGGGCTCTAGCTTTGGCTAATGAATCAGGCCTGGCGGGTGGCACCGGCGCCTCCCTGGCTACGGTGGACTCTTTGCCCAACCTAAACGAGCGGACCCTCGTGGCGGAAGCTCAAGCCGGCAGCCGCGCGGCTTTTGAGGAGCTTGTACACCGCTACGACCGGGACGTCCTCCGGCTGGCGCTTAATCTGATGAAGCGTCCGGAAGATGCGCGCGACGTCTATCAGGAAGCTTTCCTCAAGGTTTACCGCAACCTGCACCGCTTTCGCTTTGAATGCAGCTTTTACACCTGGCTCTACCGCATCGTCACCAACGTCTGCCTCGATCAGTTGCGACGGCGACAGGCGCGGCCCGAGGATCAAGCGCCAGAATCAAACTCCGGAAATCATGAAGAAGGCATCACCGATTTCTTTGAGCGGCAGCGCGAACATCGGCCGACGCTCGATCCCGAACGGCAACTGTTTGGCAAAGAGATTCAAGCGCGAATCACATTGGCAATGGAACGGCTTTCACCACGCGAGCGCCTCGTTTTCGAGTTGAAGCACTACCAAGGATTGAAATTGCGTGCGATCGGTGACGCGCTGGGCACGACAGAAGAAACCGTGAAGAACTCGCTGTTCCGCGCGACGCGCAAGCTGCGCAGCCAGTTGGGAGGCCTGCGATGAGCACTCCTCAACAATCTCGGTGCAGAGAGGTTGCGGGGCTGCTGGTTTTCTACTCCTGCGGCGAAACCAGCGAACAAGAGAACGCGCTGATTGAAACGCACCTTGCGGCATGTTCGCTCTGCGCCTCACAGCTTGCGGAAGAACGCGGGCTCCACGAATCCTTGATGGAGGCTCTGCAAGCGTCCGAGCAGAGCGACGTGGGCGGGATCCTACTCTCGCAGTGCCGCAGTGAACTTGCCGAAGCGCTTGACGATTTGTCTGCTCCACCATTGCAAGAGCGATGGCGGCACTTTGGTTGGCTGCGCCGCTCGATGGTGATGCACCCGGTCTTGAATGGCGCCCTCCTCGTTTTGCTGGGCGTAGCGGTAGGCACGCAGCTCTTGCCGTGGATTTCAACCCGCCTCGATTCCAATTCCAGCGCT